>JAEEGK010026632.1_pt1 | contig 11751 bp, 13 predicted proteins | sample 8958771 | NCBI WGS metagenome assembly JAEEGK01 (sample SAMN16246547, study PRJNA631951) | gut metagenome | biome: gut microbiome; feature: rumen; material: SC-attached | host: Bos | place: Iran: Karaj | collected 2018-10 | reverse complement strand
TCAGGGGTTGGAAGTTGGAGATATTGGAGTAACTATTTTTTTTTGCAGAAGAAAAATTTTTTGCTTAAATTTGTGGCAAATAATTAAAAACGTTTTGGATTATGACAGCAATTCAGTTGAAACAGGAGTTTTTCCAAGAATTTTCGACCATAATAGGCGACGAAAATTTTTGGCGCGACGCAATTGATGCGTTGCGTCGCTTTGTTAAATCCCGAAATATTGCAAACAACGAATCAGAAGATGAATCATCTAAGCCTCGAAAGAAGAAAGTCAAAGATATGACACCAGAGGAAAAAAAATTGTTTCTATCGAACCTATATGCCAAATCGAGGTCTGAGAATCCCGAACTGTATAGTATGTTTGATAAAATGAAGTTGACCGCCGAAGATATCAACGACAAAGATGAACGGACACAATATATTATGTCAAAATGAAAAAGGTTTTTCTTGATACAAACATACTAATTGACACGCTCGAAGAAAGGAGGTTTTCAGAATCGTCCAAGGCTGTCGTGTGTAAGGGCAAGGAAGGTAATTTCGTTATGTATGTATCATTGTTGTCATTTGTCAATATAGCATACATTCGCCGAAAACATTCAGTGGATGAAATATATAACGATCTCACATATTTAAGAGGTTTGTTTTCCGTTGTTCCAATTGACGCCGAACAACTTGACACGGCATTATCGATGAGGATGAAAGACTTTGAAGACAACATTCAGTTTCAGTGTGCGAAGGCTGCGGGCTGCGATGTTTTTGTTACAAATAATACGGGCGACTTTGTCGGATTACAAGGCATCGACATAATGACTTCCGAAGATTTTTTGCTCGAATTGTGTGCAGAAGAATTGGAGTAAAAAAACGGGGCTGACGACACACCTTGCATCGTCAGCCCCAAAATATCAAGTCTCAGTCAATCAAACGCTTAGTAACTTACCACGAGCGTATTAATCTTCTGACATTCTGCCTTGCCGTGTTCGCGGATTTCGGTGGACGGCTCGAAGTTGTAACTCTGCGACGAGAACGTGTACAACTGCGAAAACGCCACGCTGTAATCGTTGGCAACCAACACTTTGAGCATCATCTTGGCGGCGGAATCGCGGGGGATGTCGAGCAAATTGCTAAACTCGCCCGCCTCGTACAGCCGCAAAACGTCGGCGTAGCGGTCGGCGTTGAACATAAACTTGCGCAACTTCATCCGTTTGCCATTGTAACTGTACCCCGCCTTCTTCGCGAAAAGCACAATTGCGCCATACGACACAGCGCAAAGTCCCATCACGATAAGAGCCATTGTCAACGTGCCGTTCTCCTTGTCGAGAGTTTGGGCGGCAAACAGCAACGCGCCCACCACGAGCCACACGATACCCATCTTGTTGACACCCTTCGTACTTGTTACCTTGCCGTTAGTGAACTCGGTGATGCCGTCTTCGAGGGTGATAATATTCTTTTCTACCATTTTGGATAATTACATTAAATAACATAAACTAACCGTTTGACATATAGACACATCGCTACACGTCAAAACAAATTGACTATTCCCAAATCTTAAACAAATTGTATGTGTAGAAAAATGGCAGAATCAAATGGAGAGTTTGCAGAGAAAGTACAACAACGAGCGTCCCGATTTGGATTGGTTGCAATACAACTGCCTTGCATTATTGTAACACTTTATCAAACAATTAGTAAACACGAATTTTAAAGAAGTACCCGGCAACCACTTGCGCTTGTCGAAGACACGTTGCGTATTGCGCTGCCTTGATACGGTTCTCAAAACGGGCGCGTCGTTGGTGCAGAGAATCCCTGCCCAATTATAATCGTGTATGTAATCAAAATCAGTATCGTCGTTCCGCAAAACCGACTCCTGACCATTGGCAACGTCAACTCTGACCTCCACGTCCCGCCCCAATTCGTGGCACGATGTGGAAATCAACAGCAACACCAAGATCAAAAGCCGAAGAAACATTTCCTGTAAGTTTTGTTTGTCGCGGCAAAGGTAAGGATAATTTTGGTTATAAGAAAAAACGAATCCTACAAAATACAAAAAAACATTTGTATTTCTCGCCAAAGGGTTTTATATTTGTGCTGTAATTGTTAAACGGTAATTGCTATGATTGCAACATCATTAAAATTGGAACCAAGTGTTCCTTTCATAGACTTCAAGACATCAATCGTTGAAAAGATTTGGAAACTCGACAGCCTCAATCTCCTTTCGACGATTAGCGATCTATTGTCCAAAAACGCAAAACAAGAGCCCGAATTGAAGCCATACACAATGGACGAAATCAACCAAATGATTGACGAAAGCCTCGACGACATCAAGAACGGACGGGTATATACACTCGAAGAGTTTAACAAAAAAATGGAGGAAGATATACCGTGGCTAAAATAGTGATTGCCGTTAAAGCCCAAATAAGTTTGAAGGATTTTATGCTTTATAGCGAAGAAGAATTTGGGCAAAAGGCATTGAAAAACCTCAAAAAGAAAGTCAATCAAAAAATCGAAGGCTTGGAAACCTTTCCCGAAATTGGGTTTCCCGAACCGCTTTTGTCAAAAAGGGAAGAGGGTTTCCGCGCCTGCATCGTGCAAAAGCCAATCAAAATGGTATATCATTACGACAAGGACACAGATACCGTTTACATCGACAACTTTTGGGATATGCGACGTAATCCGGAAAGTCTGAAAAAGGACATATAGAAGTTATCCGAAAATTTGGTGGAAACTGCCATTTTCGCCCCAAAAAATTGGTGGTATTTATTCCTCCACAATCCTCACCTTTTTCATCTGCGGCGCAATCTCGGCTTCATTGTTTTCTGTCGGAAAAAAATCGCACGAGGCATCCTTGATTTTTGTGATTTTGTATCTACTTGCAACATCGGGCAACTGATATTCCGTGTCGGAAGTGGTGATGCTCTGAAGTTCTCCGTCCATGGTGTATGTAATCAAAATCAGTATCGTCGTTCCGCAAAACCGACTTCTGATCATTGGCAACGTCAACCCTGACCTCCACGTCCCGCCCCAATTCGTGGCACGATGTGGAAATCAACAGCAACACCAATATCAAAAGCCGTAGAAACATTTCCTGTAAGTTTTGTTTGTCGCGGCAAAGGTAAGGATAATTTTGGTTATAAGAAAAAACGAATCCTACAAAATACAAAAAACATTTGTATTTCTCGCCAAAGGGTTTTATATCTGTGCTGTAATTGTTAAAGCGGTAATTCTATGTGTGCAAGTTCTACAAGTCACGGACAAGGCGGACGGAGAAGCCTACGTAACGGTCACAGTAGTTATTGTCTAAGTAACCGGAAGTAAGGTATATTGCATCGAACAACAGACCACAGTGAGGGTCAGACGCCCAGTAGCATCCATCGGAATGAACCCAAGATGTATGATTACCCCATATTCGCCGACCACCAGCAGGAAGGAACACCGCACCTGCGGCCTCCATCTTCTGCCAATCTGCTGCGGAATAATCATTATGATCCTTGTAAGAATGGTCATGGTAAGCATCAATATGACCTGCCCTACCACTGTTGAACGAAATACCATCAGGCAAATCAAAGTAGTCGGGAAGTAATACCAATCCATTCACGCCGACTACCTGTGCCACACCATATTTTTTCTTCGATTTTTCAAGGTCACTAATGAGATATTCCCACTCGGTTTTGGTGAGCGAACGCCATACATTTCCGCCCTCTATATTGACGCCCCAGTCTGTGAAGTTGGCGTAATCGTCGTTGTTTGTACTTATAAGAGTAGGATTGTCGCCCGTGCCCCAGCCAAAGAGGTCGATGTAGCCGTCATAATCGTCGGCGATGTTGGCATTGTCTTCACCAATGTAGTCGTACTGGTTGGGGGCAAAACGCCATTCCTTGTTTTTGCAATGATACTGCAAATTGCCTTTGGCAAAATAGACTTGCTTGGTGTCAGAAACGGAGAACGCATCACGAACTTTATAACGCGCTTTGATTGTGATGTCGGCGGTAACGGTGGTAGAGACGAAATTGAACCACTCGTCGCCGATATACCAACCCACAAAAACCGCGTTGTCCTTCGTGGGGTCTTCGGGCTTGGCAACTTTATCGCCTTCTTTTACGGTCTGCGACGGAACTGCACTGCCGCCGTCAGTATCGAATGTCACGGTAAATTTAGTGCGACCGTCATCTTCATCGTCGCCACACGAGTACACGGCGAGCAACGTGAAAACAATCAGCAATGGAAATAAAAGTCTTTTCATAATTAATGAGGTTATTAAAAATGTAACAAATTTATCCCAAATAACTTTCCAGCACCTTCAAATTTTCCTTTTCGTTCTCTGCCTTGCCTTCGGGCGTGGTCATTTGGACAAAAACATCCTTGAATTTGCCCAAAACCTTGTAGCGGATGATCTTCATCGTGGAATTTACAAGGCCGTTCTGTTCGGAGAATGGCTCGGCTACAATGTGGAACACCGACGGTATCCACTGTTTCGGGAACATATCTTTGTAGGTGTAGTCATCTACAAATGCAAGGAACGATTTCCTAACGACATCGAGCAACTTCTCCGGCGAGGTGATGTCGTGTTCCGAAGCGTACTTTTTCAGGCGGTCGCGGTCGAGAGTTATCAACGCCGTGGTGTATTTGCTGTGGTCGTTGTAGAGGACGCACTGCATCACAAAATCCGAACAATTGACTACTGCATCCTCAATCTCCTCGGGCGAATATTTTTCGCCGTCGGCACTGATGAGCAACGCCTTTTCGCGTCCCGTGACGTAGAGGAAGCCGTCTTGGTCGAGATAACCCATATCGCCGGTATTGAGGCAGCCGTCATGGATAGTGTCGGCGGTGGCATCAGGATTTTTATAATAACCCTTCATCACGCTCAATCCACGGAGCGTAACGATGCCTTTGGTATTGGGCGGCAACTCCTTGCCGTCATGGTCGAGTATCTTGCAATCAAAACCTGAAAGAACCCTGCCCGACGAGCCAAAACGGTGATAATGCCTTTGGTTGACGCTCACTACGGGCGACGCTTCCGAAAGTCCGTAGCCCTGCATCACGGGTGCGCCGATGCAATTGAAAAATTGTTGTTGCTTAATCTCCAACAACGCACCACCGCAGATGAAAAACCTGAAACTATCTCCAAACACCTTCCTGACCTTGCTGAAAACCATTTTTTCGGCGAGGTTGTAAATCGGATACCTGAACAGGCGGCGGGTGAGTTTTGGCTTTTGGAGACCGTCGCCGAAATAGAGAATGCCGTTTTTGAGGCCTTTCTTAAACAGCCAATTGACAAACTTGCCCTTGCTTGCGACCGAATCCTGAATCTTGCGCATAAAATTGCTCATCAATGCAGGCACGCTAAGCATGAATTCGGGTTGACAGTCCTTTATGTTTGGTACGATGTTTTTCAACTGATTGCGCAATCCGCCCCTCGAATCCACAAAATACAGCGACAATCCGCACAACACGCCGCAATATATGCCCACTGTATGCGCGAAGGCGTGGTCGATTGGCAACACGACAAACAGCCTCAAATGGTTTTCAAGCCTGAAATGCTGCACCGCGTCGTGAGAATTTGACCAATAATTAAGGTGTGTGAGCATAACGCCCTTCGGGTTGCCCGCCGTGCCGGAGGTGTAACTAATAGCCACCAAATCGTCCTCGGCTACCTGCGACATCCTCTCTTGCAGGAGGTTGATGTATTCAGAATTGTGCTTCTGCCCAAACATCACAAGGTCGTCGTAGAAGAAAAACTGCGGCAGCGACTTTTTGTAATCGTCGGTTTCGTTGTCGGGCTTGTCGAGATATACAATTTTGACACCCGCCTCGTTGAGACGGTCGGCGATGGAGATAATCTTTTGAATGCAGTTTTTGGAGACCACCAAGAATTTGCTCTCGGAGTGCAACAATCGGAACGCAATCTCCTCGGGCTGCAACTTGACACTAAGCGGCACGGCGACGGCGCGGGCTTTGAGTATCGCAAATTCCGACACAATCCACGCAGAACGCCCCTCCGACACGATTCCGACCTTGTCAACCGGATGCAGGCCTTCTTTGATAAGACCTATCGCGAGGTTAGACGACACCGCGTCCACCTGACTGAAAGTGAGGCTCTCCCACCCTTCGTCAGTCTTGTCGGATACATAATTATTGTCCTTATATTCCTGAGATGCAGTTTTGAGCATCTCCAATACAGTACGCTTCATTTTTCTCGTTTTGAACAGAACACCGGTGTTCGGTTTCATTCAATCCGCAAAGATAATAAAAAATATTAAATGCGAGCGAATGGGGGGATTTTTTTAGCAAAAAATAATTACAAACAACAGAAGCTTCCAATCACCTATAATAAAAAACTTTGCCACTCACTTTCTTCGGCGACTTTTGCTCCACCGTGTTTACCACAAAACTGTCGCTGAAAACCTCCGCGCCGCCGGTCGATGTCTTGGTCTCAATGCTCTTGACGGCATATTTGCCTTGATATTTGGCATACTTGACATCGCAGGCAATTACGGTGTTTGCGCTCGACGGCTCACGCTTGTACGACAGCGCGAGGTCAGAATATCCGCTCAATTCCATTGAGTATTTTGCGGCGGTGATGGCGTTGTCAGTTTTGTTTACCGTAATCGTTCCTGTATAAGCAACAGGCAACCACGCGCCGGTATTTACGAGGCGGGGCTTTTTGCAGGTGAATTTGATTATATATTCAGTTGAAGTTTCACTTTCGATGGTAAAGTCGAAGTCGGTGAGAGTGTAGCTGTTGAGCACATTAAACTGATACCTCACAATATCGAATCCGCACACTTGGTCGAAGTGGTTTTTGCCGAGGTCAGGGTCGTCGTAGTTGACCTTGAAATCGCGAACCACGCTCAAAAACTTGTAATTGAGGGCTGCGAAGGCGTTGTTGCCGTCGGAGCGGGTGTAGCCGTCGGCGTCGTAGCCAACGACATGGTAAGTGGCTTTGCACTTGCCGTGTTCGGTGGTATAGAAGGAACTAATATAAGTGCCGTCGTAAGAATAGTCGCGGCTGATGTAGTTGGCGGCGGCCTTCTCCACCACATCTTTTAATATACGGCGTCCGGCTTGGCTCTTATCGGTAACGACCACTTCATTGATTTTGTAGTCGATGGGACTCAACGCCACCTCCATCCTCTCATCTGACGACGCGGGCAATGCCTTGGAAATCTGCGAATACCCCACCGACGAAAACGACAACTGTTTGCCCTCCATTCCGGCGGGGACGTTGAGGCGAAATTCGCCGTTCATATCGCTGATGGTGCCTACAGTAGTGCCGGAGACGGCTATATTGACGAAGGGCAGCACATTGCCCGTGGCAGAATCGGTCACAATGCCCTCCACGGCTCTCTGTGCGGATGCAGCGGACGCCATCGACGCAGCCGCCAATATGGTAATAAATATCTTTTTCATAAGAGTTTTGGTTGTAATAATGCCCAAAATTAATTTTTTCTCAAAAAATTTGCAAATATTCCAACAAAAATTTATACCTTTGGTCAAATTTTTTTAGCAATCATAACCAACATCATTTATGAAAAGAGTTTTGATACTTGCGACACTCGCATTATTTGGAATATCGACGCTCACGACATCGTGCATAGTGAGCAAGAAAAAATACAACACCGCCGTAGCCAACGGCCGCCGCTCCTTGGACAGCCTCAACAGGGTGTTCAACAAGACCGTTGAGGGCTTCAATCAAGCCACCAACTTGCTGAAAACCAACAATTCGAGCAAGGACATCACCCTCGACAGCCTCATCCGCGAAAACCAAAAACTCGCCGGCGACAAGGCTACGCTCAACCAAAACCTCATCAACTCCATCAACGAGTTTAACGAGGAACGCGCCAAACTCGCCCGCAAGACCCGCACCGCCGACAGCCTTATGAACATCCTCGCCCTCCAATCGGAGGCGCAGGACAGCATCCGCAACCTCGACGCTGGCCGCCAGCAAGAACTCGAAACTATGCTCGCCACCGTCAACAAGGCTCTCTCCGGCGTCAACCAAAGCGACGCAAAAGCCAAGATTGCGGGTCCGGGAGTCATAGTTACAATCTCCAACGACTACCTCTACAAGACCGCCGCCGGCACTGAAATCTCCACGAAGGGCGCGACCTTGCTCGCCAAACTTGCAGCCGTATTCACTCTCAATGAAAACTGCCGCATCAACGTCGTTGCCCACACCGACAACAACGGCACAGCCAAGGCACTCCTCGACCAAAGCGCACGCAAGGCGGCGGCTGTAATCACCACAATTGCCGAAAACAGCACACTACCCGGCACGGCATACACAGCATCGGGTCGCGGAATGTACAACCCCGAAGTCACCAACACCTCCGACGCCAACAAGAAACAGAACCGACGCACCGAAATCGTCATAATAATGAAATAACACGCTGCAAATGATACTTTTCATCCTCATAATATTCGTGCTGGCAGTATGGTTGATCAACCGGCTGCTGTTTGGCGAGTTGTTTGGCAGCAGCGACGACGACGAGCAGTCTGCCACCATCAACGACACCCGCTGGCAGCAACGCAACCAGTATCAGCAATACCAACAATTCCAACAGCGGGAGCGCGAGCGTCAGCAAAACCGCCGCTACGAAGACGGCCCCATCATCATCGAAAAGGCAGACGCCACGCTTGTCAAGCCAAGGAAAAAGGCAATCGGCGATTATGGCGAGTATGTGGAGTTTCGGGAAGTGGAAGAATAAAGGAGTTGTTTAATTTTTGCAACATATTTTTTGCATTTAGCACGGTTTTTGTTTTTATTGAATCGTGTTTAAATGATGTTTAAGGTTTTAGAGATTTGTTTATAGATGGATGAAGGGCTGTGGCAATGCGCCGCAGCCCTTCATTATTATAATTAGCAATTATTATAATTATTGATTTTGAAAAATTTTCTTATAAATTTTGTACAATTTCTTGCCGTAAGGCAACGACACAGCCGCCTGACGGCGGGAAATTTTACAAAATCTTTCTCAAAATTATTCAAAATGTTTTTTATTCCTTTATCAATAATGCTTTAAGCGTTACTTCAAGCGCGTCGCCCCTAAGATCTGTCGCCAAGATTTTTCCATTGAGGTCGATGAGGAAGTTGCTCGGAATCTGCTCGATGCCAAACTCGTCGCAAATCGGCGAGTACCAACCTTTGTAGTCGCAGATGTGATGCTTCCACGAAAGGTTGTCGCGGTTGATGGCCTTCACCCAGTCGTTTTTGCGGGAGTCGAGCGAAATGCTGAAAATCTCAAAACCGTCGCCCTTGGTGAAATGCTCGTCCTTGTAAGTCTCGTAACACTTGACAAGCTCGGGATTCTCGGCACGGCACGGCGGACACCACGACGCCCAAAAATCCACCAAGACCACCTTGCCACGAAGGTCTTGTATGTGAAACTTCTCCATCTCGGGTCCCTCGCCGCTGATGTCGGGGATTACGTCGCCGATACGGATGCCAGTTTGCTGCGCAGTTACCGTGAGCGGCAGCAAAAAAATCGCCAATATGTAAAACAAATGTTTCATAATCGTTTGAAAAAAAGAGTTTATACTACACCATTATAACAGCAAAACGCCTCAAATTGTTGTAAAAAAGCCGTCCGTAACCGAAACATTTTTCAATCGACATCCGTATAACCATTATAAATCAGGAAGTTGGCAAAAAATTAAAAAATCGTAAAAAAAATTATGCTCCAAACACTTCCAAATCTAATATAATAGATTAACTTTGCAGTTTGAAATTAACATTATAAATAATTAGAATAAAAACAACAAACAATCTGCTATGAAAGGATTTTTTAAAAGTTCTATCGGAAAGAAGTTGATAATGAGCGTTACGGGCTGCTTTCTGATACTGTTCCTGACATTCCACATGTGCATGAATCTCGTGTATGTGTTCAGTGCTGAGGGATACAACATGGTCTGCGAGTTCCTCGGCTCCAATTGGTACGCCGTGGCTGGCACCCTGGTCCTCGCGCTCGGATTCGTCTTTCACATTGTCTATGCCTCGATTCTGACAATTCAGAACCGCAGGGCACGTGGCAACGACCGCTATGACAATCAGACCCTGCCCCCGGGCGTGGAATGGTCGTCAAAAAACATGTACATCCTCGGAGCAATCGTGTTCCTCGGTCTGGTGCTACATTTCATCCAGTTCTGGTCTAAGATGATGGCCGTTGAACTATTCGAGTGTACTGGCGCATTGCCGGATGGCTTCAAGCCGACTGTTGCAAACGCGGCAGACATCAGCGCAGTCGCAGCCGACGGTGCCGCCTGGATTGGATTCCATTTCAGCAAATGGTACAACGTGGCGCTCTACCTTCTCTGGTTCGTTGCCATCTGGCTGCACCTCAACCACGGCTTCTGGTCGATGTTCCAAACCATCGGCGCAAACAACAGCAAGTGGATTCCGCGTTTGAAAACCATCGGCACTGTATTCTCCACCATCGTCATGGGTGGCTTTGCGCTCGTAGTGCTTGTGGCATTTTTCAGGAATTGCTGCGGAGCGTAACCAAACTTCCTGGCTCTACGCCAACAATTTCACAAACAATCAATTAACGAAATTCTATTAAACAAGAAAATCAATATGGCAACTTTGGATTCCAAAATTCCCGAGGGCGACTTGAAGGACAAGTGGACCAATTATAAGGAACACCAGCACCTCGTCAACCCCGCCAACAAGAGGAAAATCGATATTATTGTGGTAGGAACGGGTCTTGCCGGCGGTGCTGCCGCTGCGAGCCTTGCCGAAATGGGCTTTAAAGTGAAGGCGTTCTGCTATCAGGATTCGCCCCGCCGCGCCCACTCCATCGCCGCTCAGGGCGGTATCAACGCCGCCAAAAACTATCCCAACGACGGCGACTCGGTTTACCGCCTCTTCTACGACACAATCAAAGGCGGCGACTACCGCGCACGTGAGGCCAACGTTTACCGCCTTGCAGAAGTATCCAACTCAATCATCGACCAGTGCGTCGCTCAGGGCGTGCCTTTCGCACGTGAGTACGGCGGACTTTTGGCAAACCGCTCATTCGGCGGTGCGCTCGTATCAAGAACATTCTACGCCCGCGGTCAGACGGGACAGCAGCTCCTCCTCGGCGCATATTCCGCTCTTAGCCGCCAGATTGGTCTCGGCAACGTGGAAATGCACAGCCGCACCGAAATGATGGACCTCGTTATGATAGACGGACGCTGCCGTGGTATCGTTACCCGCAACCTCGTAACGGGCGAAATCAAATCGCACTTCGCACACTGCGTTATCTTGGCGACAGGTGGTTATGGCAATGTTTACTTCCTCTCCACCAACGCCATGGGTTCCAACGGCTCGGCAGCAATGAAGGCTTACCGCAAGGGCGCATACTTCGCTAACCCCTGCATGGTGCAGATTCACCCGACCTGTATCCCGCAGCACGGCGACTACCAGAGCAAATTGACCCTTATGTCGGAATCGCTCCGTAACGACGGCCGCATCTGGGTTCCCAAGAAGAAGGAAGACGCCGAGAAGCTCCGCAAGGGCCTCATCACAGCCAACGACATTCCCGACGAGGATCGCGACTTCTACCTCGAAAACCGTTACCCGGCATTCGGCAACCTCGTGCCCCGCGACGTGGCTTCGCGTAACGCCAAGGAGCGTTGCGACGCTGGCTATGGTGTCAACAGCACCGGCAACGCCGTATTCCTCGACTTCAAGTACGCCATCGAGCGTCTTGGCAAGGACGTCGTTGAACAGCGTTACGGCAACCTCTTCCAGATGTACCAAAAAATCACCGACCAG
>JAEEGK010026628.1_pt1 | contig 11752 bp, 6 predicted proteins | sample 8958771 | NCBI WGS metagenome assembly JAEEGK01 (sample SAMN16246547, study PRJNA631951) | gut metagenome | biome: gut microbiome; feature: rumen; material: SC-attached | host: Bos | place: Iran: Karaj | collected 2018-10 | reverse complement strand
TCTTCTTCACTCCCATATAAATTTTTTATTTTTTTATTATTTATACTTTTAATATTCTTATTAATAATAATATTATTATCACTTTTATTTTTATATCTTTCATTTTCTTTTATTAATTTTCCTTTATTCATAATTTTTCCATTTTTAAATTCTCCTTTATAAATATCACCATTCACCCATTTAAATACACCTTTTCCATTTTTCAATCCATTTTTATATTCACCTTCAAAAACATCTCCATTATACCAAATATAATTTCCTTTACCATCAAATTTTCCATTTTTAAAATTTCCTTCATAATAATCTCCATTATCTATTAAAACTTTTCCATAACCTTCTAAAACATTATCTACATATTTACCTTCTTTAATTATTTTTTTATTTATATCTATTACTCTACAATAACCATTTAATTTATTATTCAACCAATTTCCCTCATAAATAAATCCTGAAATTGTATATAAAATTCCATAACCATTTCTAACATAATTAATATTTAAATAACCAGAATAATATGAAATTTCTTGAAAATTTTTATAAGTTAAATATATTTTTGAATAAAATAATCTATTTTTATTATTATTATTATTATAATTATTATTATTAGAAACATTTTCCATAGAATTTGTTTGTGTTTCTTTATCTTCAGAATTAAAAGGATAAGTAAAATGAAGAGGAAAAATATTTTTAGTAATATTATTTAAATATTTATTTGAATAACGTAATTTTGTACATTCTATTTTATATTCTGTATATTTTATTAAATTTTTTTTAATTTCTATAAAATATTTTCTATAAATATAACCTCTATAAATAGCTTGAATATAAATTATAAAAATAATATTATCATTAAAGTTATTATCTTCATTATTTGATGTGTTATATATTTTAAATTTTTTTTTTAAATTAGATTTTATATTAAACATTTTATTTGAAGTTTTTAATTTATCATTAGAAAAAATATTATTATTATTATTATTATTATCAAGAATTTTATTTTCTCTATTAAAATCTAAATTAGCTTCATTTTTATTATTTTCACAACATTGTTTATTACACTCTATTCCCATTTTAATAATTATAATAATTGAATTATATTTATTTTAAAATACTTTTAATTTATATAATTTAAATAATTAAAATAAATATTAATTTAAATGTCATTTCTTAATTTAAGTAATCATAATACTTCTTACCAAGTAATTTCAAATAAAGGAAAAGAAGAAAATGATAGAGAAAGATTAAGAAGAAAATTTAAATTTAATTCATTTTTATTTGAAGATTTAAATAATAGTAATTATTATTCTCAACAACAAAAAATTAATAAAAATTATTCTTTAAATAATTTTAGTAATTCAAATAGTTGTTATAATAATATTAATAATTATAATGAAAATATTTTAAGTAATTGCCCAACTATTAAAAATAATAATAATAATTCTGATAATGATAATGAAAGTTGTATTTTAACTGATAATGAAAGAAATTCTGAAAGAAAAATTAATGTTTCTAATGATAAAATAACTAATTTAATAAATAATAATAATATTAATATAATAAATTCAATTAATAATTATAATAATAATTTAAATAGTATAAATAATACTACAACAAATAATATTATTTATAATACAAATAATACAAATAATAATTTTAATATTTCTAATAGAAATAATGTAAATAATAATGAAAAAGAAGAAAAAACTAATAATATTAATAATAGTAGTATTAATAATAGTGAAATTATAGAAAATTATAGTAGTGAAGAAACAGTAAATAATAATAATAATATTATAGATAATATCAAAAATTTTACAACTGAAATTTCAACAAATAATAATAATACTGAAAATAATAAAATTAAAGAAAAAAATAATAATAATGAAGATGATGATTATTATAATATTAAAGATGATGAAAATTTAGAAAATTTTGATATTAATAGTGATGAAGAAATGGAAAATAATTCAATAAAAAATAAAAATAAAATTATAAATTCAAAATCTTATTCAAAAACAAATAGTAAAAATAATATAAAAAATAATAATGATAAAAAATATTCAAATACACATATAAATAATGTTTTTTCATTAAATAATCTTAATTTTAATTTTAATAAAATTTCTTCTAATAATAATTATAATATAAATAATAACATTTCAGAAGTGAATAATTATTTATTAGATGATGAACATATTGAATTTAATAATAGACAAGAATATAATAATTGTAATTTTAAATTTATTAATGATATAAAAACAGAAAATTTAAATTTAAAAAATATAAATTACGAAAAATTTATTAATTGCAAAGGTTTATTAAATATATTTTATTTTTTATATGATAATTTCAAAAATTTAATGAAAATTAATAAAAAATTTAAAAACATAATTTTAAATATTTTGAATAATAAATATAATTATATTATTAATGGTTTTAATAGAAAATTTTCAGAGATTTTAAAAATTGAGAATTATAAATTTATTAATAGAGAAATTATAAAAAATAACAACAAAAATAAAAAAATAAATTCATTTAGTTTATATTTAAAATGTTTAATAATTCCATGTGAATATACAAAAAAATATTTAGATATTTCATATGAAATAAGTTATGAATATTTAATAAATAATTTAAATAAAAAAACAAATAAAAATAAAAATAATAATAATAATAAATTTATTCAAATATTCAAATTTGATATTCGAAATAATAAAAATTTTCCAATTTGGTTTTGTAGCGAAATTGATGAAAAAAATTTTAATAAACGTCGTTTAATTTATACAAGTCCAATATTAAATTTAACAATAAATGATTACATAATATTTAAAATTGATTTAATAGAAAATAATAATTGTTTTATTGAAAATATTAAATTCAATGAACTTAAATTAGAAATTCCGCATAAAAATTTTTATGAAAAAGAAGCATATAAAAATGATATAATTTATGATCAAATGAGAGATTGTGAAATTGAAAATATGATTCTTTGTTGGAATGATTATAATAATATTAATAATAAAGATAATTTTTTTTTTAATGATTTAAATTATATTAAAAAAAGTTTTGAAAAAAATTTTGAAATAATTAATATTGTTTATGATATTTCTAAATTAATTTTTATTAAAATTAAAATGAAAGCTGTTAAAATTGGGTTAATTAATAAAAATAGAATTTTTAATTTAAATATTGAAATTGTTGATAAAAATAAATTTATTATTAATGAATGTATTTATATTGCAACGGTTAATACGTTTACTAATTATAAAAAAATTCAAATAAGAAAAGGAACAATAATTACTTTATATATAACTGATATTAAAAAAACAAATAATAATAATAGATTAAAATAAAAGTGTTTTTTATATTAATAATTTAAAAATAAATATTATAAATAATAATAATAATAATAACAAAAATTAATTAATTTATAAATAATTATAAATATATTTATTTCAATTAAAATTCAATTTTTTTTAAAAATACTTTTTATTAATAATTAATATGGGAGCTCAATGTTGTGGTTCAGTAAATGACAATAAAGCTCAAAATAGGAGAAGAAAAAATCAAAGCAACCAAGAAGAAGAAGAAGATCCACCAAAAAAAGGAACCAAAATTAAAAGAATCGATTCAGAATCCTCAATTCAACGTGATTCAAAATCAATCGATAACAGAGAACAAATATTAAAAAGAGGAAGAATAAACGAATTAAAAAAAATGATAGATGATTACGATGAAGATATAAACGCATATACATTCGGTCAAAATAAAACTCTTTTATTAGAAGCATGTAATGTTTGTCCAAATCCAGAAGTAATTGAATTAATTATGAATAAAGGAGCTGATATTGATAAAGAAGAATATCATACAGGAAATACAGCTATTTTTTTAAGTGCTTTGGATTTAAAAGATGATTTTGTTGAAAAATTATTAGAATATAATCCTAATTTATTACACAAAAATCATGAACAACAAGATATTTTTGAATTTTTGAACTTTTTTTTAATAGAACAAAGAAAAAGTTTAAATAGAGAATTAATAAAAAAAGAAAAAATTAAATATGATAAAATTTTAAGATTATTGAAAAAAAAAGCACAAATTAATAATAGTGAAAATGAAGAATAATTTTGAATAAACAATATTATAATTATTATTATTATTATAATTAAATTAATATTTAAAATTTAAAATAAAATAAAAATAAATGAATAATAATTATTCAAATGATGAAAATATTGATGAAAATAATAATATCGATAATAATTTTAATTATTCAAACGATGACAATAATTATTATGATATGAATAATAACAATGAAGATAATAATATAAACAACAACGAAAATAATATTGAAATAGATTTAGATTCACTCAATCAAGAATTTGATAATTATATTTCAAATTTAAAAAAACAACTTCAAATCGCAAAAAATGAAAGAAAACAATCAGATAAAAATATAATTAATATTAAACATAGAATTGATTTATTACAAAATCAAGAAAAATATGTTATTTTACAATTTCAAAATACAAAAGACAAAATCGAAAAAATTTTATTGAATCGAACTAAAGCAGAAGAAAGATTAAAATTATTAAATTTTAACAATAATTCTAATAATAATAAAAAATTTTCTAAATCAAATTCAGTTAATTTCAAACGAAGTAATAGTTCATATAATAATAATAATAATAGTAATGATAATAGTTTTATAACAAAAAGAAAAAATAATTTTAATGGAATTAATAATAATAATAATAGTTTCAAAAGTAATAAAAGTAATAAAAATAGGAATAAAATGAAAGATGAAGAAAAAGAAAAATTAAAAAGAGAATTAATAGAAAAATTAAAAGAAGATGAACAAGAAAGAATTAGATTAGAAAATGAAATAGCAAATATTGAAAAAGAAGAATATAATTTATTACAAGGATTTTCTAATAATATGAACAATAATAATTAATAATATTATTATAATTAATTAATAATATATTTTTATAAATATAAATTTAAATATTTTTTTCTTAAAATAAATTTTTTAATGTAATTTAAATTAATATTAAAAAAATAATATTAAAAAATTAAATTAATTTATTTAATAGAAATAATATAATTATTATTTTTATTATTTATTATTATTTTTAATTTTCTACATCAACTGGTTCTTCTTCTTTTTCTTCTTTATCTGCATAATTTTCTTCTTTTTCTAAATTTTCTTCATTATCATTATTATTTTCATTATTATTTTCATTATTATTTTCTTCATTTTCATTATTTTCATTATTTTCATTATTTTCATTATTTTTATTATTATCTTCATTTTCTTTATTTTTTAATTCTTCTTTTAATTTTTCGAGTTCTTCATTTGCTTGTGTTAATTCATCTTCAACGCCTTTTAATTCTTCTAATTCTTTACTATCATTTTCAATAGCATTTTTGAAATTTTCAATTTCTTGTTGTAAATTTTCATTTTGTTTTTTATAATCTTCAATTCTTTTAATCATTTTATCATATTCTTTTTTTTGTTCACTTGCTTTTTGTTCTTCTTTTTTCTTTTTTTCTTCATTATTTTTTGTAAGTTCTTCTAATTCTTTTGCTCTTTTTTCTTCATTTTCTTTTTTTTCATTTTCTTCTTTTTGAACAACTTCTTCAAATTCTTTTTTTTTATTTTCTAATTCTTCTTGAGCTTTATTTGTTTCTTCTTTAAGATTTTCTATGTTTTGATTTAATTCTTCTATTTTTGAATTTAATGCATTTTTTTCATCTTTTAAACCTTTTAATAATGATTGACATTTATCAATTTCTTCTTGATTTACTTTATTTTCATCTTCTAATTTTTTAATTTTTTCGCTATTTTCTTGATTTATTATTGTATAATCTTCTTCGAATTTTTTTAAATCTTCTTCTAATTTTTTTAATTTTTCTTTGTCTTCTTTTTTTTCTTTACTTGTAATTTTTAATTTCTCTATTTTATCATTATTATTACTTAATTGATCGTATAATTTTTTATTTTCTTCTTCTAATTTTTTATTTTCTTTTTTTAAATTTGAAATTTCTTCATTTAATTTTTTTATTTCTTCTTTATTTTCTTTTATTTCTTTTTCTATATTTTCTTTTTCATTTTCAAATTTTGACATGTCTTCTTTTCTATTATTAAATGCTTTTTGTCTTTCTTCTGCATCTTCTAATTCTTTTTCTTTTTTCTTTAATAATTGTTTTTTTTTTTTTAATTCTTTTTCTAATTCAATATTTTTTTCTTCTAATTCATTTTGTTTTTCTCTATCATCTTCAAATTGTTTATTTAAATTCATATTTTCATTTTTTGATTTTTCATATTCTTCTTTATAATAATCATATTTAGTTTGCCAATCTTTAATTCTCTCTTCATCTTTTTCTAAAATATTATTCATTTTTTTAACAACTTTACTTAATTTTCTTAAATCATTCGTTTTATTTAAAATTTCTTTTTCTAATGTAACAATTGTCGAACTTTTAGCTCGTTTTTTTAATGAATCGTATTCTTTATTTGTGTTTTTTAATTGATTTTTAACATCATAAATTTCTTGTTTTAATTGAATTTGAGTTAAAGCATTTTTTAATTCTTTTTTTTCTTCTTCAGTTGGATTTGCATTTTCTATTTTTTCTCTTGCTTCTGCTTTAGTGCATGGTTCATTTGGGTCAATTTTTAATACTCGTTCAATTAGAGCTTTATTTTGTCTATTATCTTCTAATAATTTTCCAAATTCAATTTTTAATTCATTGAATTCTTGTTTTTTATTATTAAATTCTGTTCTAGCGTCTATTAATTCTTGTTTTAAATTTATGTTGTCTATTAAATCAGGATTTTGATTGGGATTTAATTGAGAAGTTGTCATTGACTTTTGAGTGCTAGCTAAAAAATTATTGTTATTGTTGTTCATTGAAGTTTTGTAAAATGATGCTTTTGTACGAGAAACTGCGAGAGGCGGAAGTTTTTTACGATTTGCGTTGTTAAATGTTTTGTTTTTTTGGTTTGTTTTGTTAAAATTTGTCGATTTTGATGTTGCGTTTAAATTGTTTGTTGATTTTGTGTTTTCGTTGTTTGTGCTATTTTTATTGTTGGTGTTGTTATTATTGTTTTGAGATGAATAACGATTATTTTCTTGAGATTGAGAAACGTTGTTTTGATTTTCTTGATTTTGGGCGTTGTTTGATTCTGGAGGGTTTTGATCGTTTGTTGATTGAGGATTATTTTCTTGATTATAAGTTTCATTTTTTTCGGACATTTTTTATTTAATTGTTAAATTTTATTTTTTATTTAATTTATTTGAATTTATAATAATAAATAAATTTTTTTTTAAAATAAAAAATATATATATAAATAAAAATAATAAATATTTATTTACATATTGTTTTTTTTTTCGTTGATATTTTTATAATGAATTTAATCGATTATGTTTTATTTTTATTTTGTTTAATAATTTTTTATTATTATTAATATTATTATTTGTTGTTTTTATTTCATTAAATTTTACTGTTGGAATATGTTTATCAATAATATTATATTTAGGATGGTACATTCTATTATCAATATTAATACTTGTTTTTTTATTTATTTGAAATTTATTACTTTTTTGTTTTAATTTTTCAACTCTTTCTTCATAAAAATTATATTTTTTTTTATATTTAATATTTTGGAAAATATCATTTTCATCAATATGTTCATTATATTCTTTTTTTTTATAACAATTAACAAATTTATGTTCAAAATTTGGAGAATTTAAATATAAATCAATTCTTTTTCCTCCTAATTTAAATATTTGGTTTAAATTTTTTAAATATGGACTAATTTTTGGTAAAATTTCACTACTTGTGCTTTTAACTAAATTATAAAATTGATTTTGATTATTTTTTTTATCATTTTTTTGTAAAATTTTTTGTTGTTGCAAAATTTGAATTTGTTCATATTCATTTTCATCATTGTAATTAATTTCACTATTTTTTAAACGTTTTAACATTAAATAAGGATTTGTTTGTTGATTTGTATTAAAAAGTTTTTCATATGATTTTAAATTATTACTATATTTTTTATTTTTAAAATTGAACATTTAATAATTATAATAATAAAATTTCAATAAAAAAAACAAAACATTATTTAATTATTATTATTATTCAAAAAAAAAATTAATTTTAACATTAAAAAAAAATTTAATTTAAACAAAATAAATGAGAAAATACAACAAAGACAAACAAAAAACATACGAAATCAAAGGAAATAGTTCAAATTATAAATCAAATTATAAAGATAGTCAATCAAAAGATAACAACACATCATCAGAAAAAATATTAAACTTCTCTTTATTCAACACAAAAATTTTAGAAGAAATTAATTTAGCTCGTACTAATCCAAGCACATATGCAGCAAAACTTGAAAGAATTTCAACGACAATTCATAACAACAAAATAAAAGTTGGTAACAAAGAAATGAAATTACAAGAAGGTTCAAAAATCTTCGACGAAGCAATTCAATATCTTTTAAATATTTCTCCTATAGAGCCATTAACTGTAGAAGAAGGTTTGTGTCAAAGTGCAGAAGAGTTATTATCAGTATTAATTATACAAGAAGGTGTTAATATGAGAGACCTTCAAAGTAACATATATGATTTAGAAAAAAGATTAGATCATTTTGGTGTTTATTTTGGAGAATTTTGTGAATTATTAGATTATGGTTGTCTTGATCCTGAATTTGTTGTTATTAATTTTATTTTAGGAGATGGAGATGAATTTAGAAAAGATAGAAAAATTATATTTAATCCTGATTTAAAATATATGGGAATTACTTCGGGAATTTTACCTAGTTCGAAAAAGGTTACTATTATTAATTTTGTACAATTTTATTATAAACCCGGAGAAGAAATTCCTGAAACTACTATTGAAAGATTTACTTATCATCCTAATATGAAAGAAAAAATTAGACAAATGAAAGAACAAAGTGCTGAAAACTTTTATGATAAAAGAGATCAATATAAACAACATTTTGAAATGTTTAATACTAGTACGGAAAAAAGTATGAGAAGTATTAAAGAAGAAGATGAAGATGTTAATAATGGAAAAAAAGTTAAAAAAATTAAAAAAATAACGAAAAAAATTAAGGATAAATTGACTGGAAAAGAAATTATTACTGTTAAAACGATTATTACGTATAAAGATGGAGAAGAAGTTGTGGAAAATTATATTTTATAGTTTGATATAATAATGATAATGAATATTTAATTAATAAAAATTATAATAAAAATATAAATATTTTATTATTATTATAAATAAAATAATAAAAAAGATTTTTACTTAATTTGTAAGTTATATTTGAAAAATATATTTTTTATTATTCAATAATAAAAAAATATATTTTATATTTTTCTAATAATAAAATGATAAAAAAATTATTAATATCAATTTTTAATATAATAATAAATATATTTAATCATAGATTATTAAAAAATTATGTTTTCAATATTATTTCATATTAAATTATATAAATATATATAAATAATATTAATAATAAAGATTTATTAATATGATAATTATTTTTTTATATTAAAAAAAAAATTATTTTTTTTCCGAATTACTTTTTCTAAAAGAATTATTACTAGTAATTTTTTTACTATTATTTTTCGAATTTTTTCCTAAATAATTTCCTCCATTAATATTATTATTATTATTAATTTTTCCTTTTATACTTTGTCTTTTATTACTTGATAAAACACTATTATTATTATTATCATTATTAAAAATTTTTTCAAAATATTTTTCAATTTTTAAATATTCATTTCCAAATTGAACATAAATTTCTTCATTTTCTAATTTTATTTTAAATTTTTGATTTCCAAATTTATATTCATAATCATTAATTTTATTTAATTTTATATTACTATTTTTACTTTCAAATTCTTGAATTAATTTTTCAATTTTATTTATTTCATCATTTTCTTCATTTTCTTCATCATCATCTTCTTCTTTGTCTTCATCAACTTCTTTAATAGCTTTAATATTATTAATTTCATTATTAATAATAATTTTATTATTATTAATATTATTTAAATTTTCATCTTCATTTTCATCTTTTATTTCTTTTTCATTTAAATTATATCTAAATAAAACAGCTTTTAATCTTATTCTAGAATCTTCATCTTCTCCATAAGCGCGAGAAATATTACCGAAATTTTCAATGAAACTTTTTATACAATTTATTAATAATTTTAGTTTATTTTTATCATCTAAATAATATTTATTAAAATAATTTTGAAGTTCTGTTAAATCAAAAAAAGTTTTAAAAATATCAGCTTCGATTTTTTTTGAATTTATTAATATTTTAGTTATATTATTTATTGAATTTTTTTTTACAACAATAAAATTTTTATCGTCGTTTTTTTGTTCCATTGTGATTAATTCTCGATATTTTTTACATATTAATTGATATTTATCTTGATTTTTAAATAAAATTTGTTTTAAATTATTATTTTTATTTTGAACAGATAAAATTTTATTTTTTATTAAATCTTGATATTTTATTAATAATTTTAAATTCAATAAAATTTTATCTTTAATTTCTTGAATATTTTTATGCAATCCATTTGATTCATTTTCTTCTTCAAAATTAATATTATTACTTAAAAAAGTATTTTTAATTAAATAAATTTCATTATCAATTTTATTTTCATTTTCATTATTATTATTATTATTATTTTCTATTAATTCAGATTGAATTGTGCTTGTGTCATTTGGATCAATAAATTCTTCGGAAAATTCTTTTTTATCTTCAATACTTGTATTATTAATACTATTTTTACTTATAGAATTATTACTATTTGATATATTCATTTTATTATTTAATATACTTTCTAAATTTGGATTGCTAAAATTTTGACGTTCTTCTAATGTTGAAAAATTTTGATTATTATTTTGATTATTTATTTGAGGAATTTGTCTACTTTTTGCTTTTTTGTATACGAAATTTGAAATATTTATATTATTATCTTTTATTTTATTATTATTATTATTATTATTTGAAAGATAATTATCAATATTATATTTTAAAGGTTTTTGATAAAAACTGTTTGAATTTAATAATTTTTTTTTATTATTATTACATAAACTACTTCTCGCTGATTTTATAAATCTATTATTATTATTATCTTTTTTGTTAGAATTTAATTTTTTATTAAGTTTACTTTTAATACTGTCTCTATGAGAATAATTTAATGTATTATTCATAAAGTTTTTATAATTATTTTTTTTATATGAAGTATTATTATAATATTTACTTGAATTTGTTGAAGTTTTATTGAAACTTGAATCCATAGTTTTTTCATATATAAAATTTTTATTTTTTTTTTCAGTTGGAGGCGTTTTAATATAATTAAATTTATTACTTAAAAAAATATCATCATTATCAATTAATAATTTAGTTCTAAAACTATTTTTTTTTCCATTTGGACTTAAAATATTTTCTTTATTTGGCAAAGTATTAATTCTTTTTTCATTATTATTATTAAGAGTTTTATTCGTAAAAGAAATTGTATGTTTTAAAGTATTTTTACTACTTATATGATTTTTTTCTTTATAAGTACTATTATTATAACTAGTATTAATATTATTATTATTTAAACTTATTAAATTATTTTTTTTATAATCTCTTATAATAAAAGATCTATTACTTTTCATTTTATAAATAACATCAATACTCGCATGAATAGTAAAAGTAATACCAGTCGCATTAATA
>JAEEGK010026626.1_pt1 | contig 11753 bp, 12 predicted proteins | sample 8958771 | NCBI WGS metagenome assembly JAEEGK01 (sample SAMN16246547, study PRJNA631951) | gut metagenome | biome: gut microbiome; feature: rumen; material: SC-attached | host: Bos | place: Iran: Karaj | collected 2018-10 | reverse complement strand
AACCGACCTCGGCAACAAAGTCAAAGGAATCATCGCGGCTGGCGGTCTCGTCTCGGACGACATCGTCGCGGAAATGGTCGAAAACAGGCTGAAAAAAGACGACATCGTCGCCAACGGCTGCCTTCTGGACGGATTCCCCCGCACCGTTCCGCAGGCGGAGGCCCTCAAAGGCATCCTGCAGCGCACGAACCACCGCATGGCCGCCGTCGTCCTCATCGAGGCCGACAACGAAATGCTCATCACCCGCCTGACCTCCCGCCGCATGTGCAGCAACAAGGCCTGCGGCGCCATCTTCAACATCGTCGCCATGCCGCCCAAGAAGGAAGGCATCTGCGACCGCTGCGGCGCCAAGCTCTACCAGCGTTCGGACGACACCCGCGAAGCCGCCCTCAACCGCCTCGACGTCTATGCAAAGCAGACCGCCCCGCTCATCGACTTCTATGAAGCCGAAGGCAATCTGGTCCGCACGACATCCACCAACGACACCCCCGAAGTCAATTTCGCCCGTCTGCTGGATGCCTTGAAAAAATAACAAGGAAAACCAAAGGCGTCTTACGGCAAGGGCATGAAAATCAACATCTACAAAGGATCTGACCTAGAGGGCGTGCGCGTCGCCGCGCAAGCCTCGGCATATGTACTGCAGCGTCTTTGCGACGCCGTCACCCCCGGCATGTCAACGCTGGATCTGGACAGGCTGGCCGCCGAATTCCTCAAGGAGACAGGCGGTAAAAGCGCCTTCCTGAACTACCACGGCTACCCCGCCCAGATCTGCTGCTCGGTCAACGAAGTCGTCGTCCACGGCATCGGCCGCGCGGACAAAGTCATCAATCCGGGAGACATCGTCTCTTTGGACGTCGGCGTCACCGTCGGCGGCTTCACGGGGGACAACGCGCGTTCCGTCATCGCAGGCGGCGTCTCCACGCCGTTGAAAGACAAGCTTCTCGAGGCGACACGCAGCTCGCTGGAGGCGGGCATCGCCGCCGCCGTGCCGGGCAACCGCGTGTGCGACATCGGAGCAGCCGTCGAAAAGGTCGTCAAGGCCGCCGGTTTCTCCGTCGTGCGGGACATGGTCGGACATGGCTGCGGCAGGAAGATGCACGAGGATCCCCAAGTCCCGAACTACAAGCTGCCGGGCTTCTCGCCCGAGCTCAAGCCGGGCATGATCCTCGCCATCGAGCCGATGGTCAACGTCGGCACATGGCGAATCACCATAGACAAGGAGGACGGCTGGACTGTCCGGACGGCGGACGGTTCCCTGTCGGCCCATTTTGAACATCAGATATTGATCACCCAGAAAGAGCCGGAGGTGCTTACATGGCCAAAGAATGCATAAAAGTGGAGGGCGTCGTCAAAGAACTGCTCCCCAACACACAGTTCGTCGTCACGTTGGAGAACGGTCATGAAGTCATCGCGCATATTTCAGGGAAAATGCGCATGCACTTCATCCGCATCCTCCCCGGAGACCAAGTCTCCGTGGAGCTCTCCCCCTACGATCTGACCAAAGGGCGGATTTCCTATCGGAAACGCTAATCCCCCGTTATCCGCGTGAAAAGGATAAAAAAACATCCGGGCGGCATGCCGTCTGGCGTTTTTTCGCGGCCCATAATTGGAATTTTCCAAATGTGAGGCTATATTTTTATTTTGCATGTAAATTATTAACATAAAAAACGCATTCCCCCGCACCCATGGAAACATGGGAAACCAAATCAGAGAAGGATCACGTCATGAAGGTAAGGGCATCCGTAAAGCGCATTTGCAACAACTGCCGAATCATTCGGCGGGCAGGCGTCGTTCGTGTCATCTGCACAAACCCCAAGCACAAGCAGAGACAGGGCTAATCACAGCAAAACAAACATCAACCATACATAACACAGGACACGGACATGCCACGTATTCTAGGTATTGACATCCCCAACAACAAGCACATCAACATCTCCCTGCGCTACATCTATGGTATCGGGCCTCATATCGCGGATGAAATCTGCCGTATGGCCAGCATCGATCCATCGACGAAGGCAGGCGATCTGACAGAGGCGAATATCACCGCCATCCTCCAGATCCTCCAAGAACACTACACCGTCGAAGGTGACCTCAGACGCCAAGTGGCCCAGAACATCCGCCGCCTCATGGCCATCAACTCCTATCGCGGCACACGCCACCGCAAGAACCTCCCCGTGCACGGCCAGCGTACCAAGACCAATGCCCGTACACGCAAGGGCGGCAAGAAGACGGTCGGCGCTATCCGCGACAGGACCGAACGTAAGCAGGCCAACGCGAAGTAATCATCTACCTCTAATATAGGAATATAAATATGGCAGAAGAGCAAGTCACCACTCCTGAAACGACCGAGGCGGCACCTGTCGAAGTCAAACGCAAAGTCAAAGGCGGAAGACAGGTCCTTCAGGGCATCGTCCACGTCGATTCAACATTCAACAACACCCGCGTCGCCATTTCGGACATGCAGGGCAACATCCTGTCATGGTCCACTGGCGGCAAACTCGGATACAAAGGCTCCCGTAAATCCACCGCCTATGTGGCCCAGCTGATTGCGACCGACGCCGCGAAGAAGGCCATGGCGACCTATGGTCTCAAGGAAGTCGAGATCGAAGTCAAAGGGCCGGGTGCCGGCCGTGAATCCGCCGTCCGCGGCATCGCCGCCGCCGGCCTCGAAATCACGGTGCTTCGCGATGTCACCCCCCTGCCGCACAACGGCTGCAGACCGCCGAAAAGACGCCGCGTCTGACAGACCACTGTCCCGTTTTCGTCTTTTTCCCCGTCCGCTTTTTCCCTTAAAGCCAACGCTTTATTACGCGGACATCTGCAACGTTTTATACGAAGGAGAACAACATGCCAGGCATTGAAGGATTCGAGCTCCCCCAAAAAGTCGATGTTGAAATTAGCGATGTGAATGAATTCGGCGTGCCGCTGAAAGCCACATTCACCACGGAACCTTGGGCGCACGGATTCGGCAACACCATCGGTAACGCGCTTCGCCGAGTCCTGCTCTCGTCAATGGAAGGGGTCGCTGTCTCCAGCATCCTCATCCCGAAAGTCGCACACGAATTCAGCTCCATTCCGGATGTTCTCGAAGATGTCATGGACATCATCCTCAACATCAAGAAACTGAAATTCACCTGCGATGGCGAGACGCCCCATTCAGTGGAACTCTACGCCGACAAAGCCGGTCCGGTCACAGGCGCCAATATCCGTGAAGACGGAATCGTCACCGTCCTGAACAAAGACCAGATCATTTGTACTTTGGATACGGACCGCCAGTTCGAAATGCATCTCGAACTGGACCGCGGCAAAGGATACCGCCCGTCCGAACTGAACAAACGAGACGACCAGCCCATCGGGACCATCCCCGTGGACTGCCTCTTCTCCCCCATCGAACGCGTCTCCTATGACGTCCAGGCCTGCCGCGTCGGCTCCAACACCGACTATGACCGCCTCGAACTGACGGTCTGGGCCGATGGCCGCATCGATCCGCGCGACGCCGTCAAGAAAGCCGCGCGCATTCTGACGGACCACCTTTCCGTCTTCATCGGCGATGCCAAGGAATCCGCCGGCGGAAGCGCCCAGGTGGACATCCCCGAATTCGATGAGGAAAGCCTTGATAAAATCCAAAAGCTGTGCCAAGGAGTCGATACCCTCGAGTTCTCCGTTCGCGCCGTCAACGTTCTCGAAGCGTTGCAGATCAAGCATATCTTCGAACTCGTTGAGAAGCCCGAATCCGAACTGCTCAAACATCGGAACTGCGGCAAGAAAACCGTTCAGGAAATCAAACAGAAACTGCAGGACATCAACCTCGGTATTGGCATGACCCTGACGGATGATATCAAAAATGAAGTAACTCGCCGTATCGCGGCCGAGCAAATTCCGAACAAAGAGGATTGACCTAGATGAGACATCGCAAGCACACTTTTAAAATCGGCCGCACGTCCGGTCACCGCAAGGCATTGCTGGCCAACGCAGTCTGCAGCTTGATCGAGCATGGTCGCATCAAGACCACGCTTGTCAAGGCCAAGGAAATCCGCCGCGTCGCAGAAAAGATGGTGACTTTCGGCAAGATCGGCACCCTCCATACGCGCAAACTGGCTATCGCCACCCTGCATCAGGTGGACAAGGTTCGTACGTTGTTCGACGTCATCGCCCCCGGATTCAAAGAACGCCCCGGCGGCTATACCCGCATCATGAAGCTCGGTCCGCGCATCGGCGATGCCGCCGAAATGGCCATCATCGAATTCGTTGAAAACGACGAGACCGTGAAGGCCCGCAATGCGGCTCCTGCCGCAGAAGCCGCTCCCAAGGCTGAAGAGGCCCCCAAAGCCGAAGACGCCCCGAAAGCTGAAAACTAAATAGCGGCTAGCCTGAAAATAATCGTTCAGGCGGCGAATGAAAAAGCCGGCAGCATCATCGTTGCCGGCTTGTTTTGTCTATAAAACCAATAGCCTCCATGTTCACACCTCTCTCAACAACGGAAATCGTCCAGCTTGGAATCACGGCAAGGAGATTCCGCCATTCGTGCGGCATGGAAGTGCTCAGTCTCGAATGCGACGACACGGAAAACCTCTGCGCCGCAAGTTTCCTCACCATTCCAGAAGACAGTTCGGGAGTCCAGCACATCATCGAGCACTGTGTATGCGAAGGCTCGCTCCACTTTCCCGTCAAGTCGCCCTTTTCCGAGCTGGAACGCACTAGCATGGCGACTCTTCTCAACGCCTTTACTTACAACGACCATACCGTCTTCCCCTTCGCGTCGGTCAACCAAACAGATTTCTTCAACATTTTTGAAGTCTATTGGGACTGCGTCTTCCATCCGACGCTCAAACCGGAAGTATTCCGTCAAGAGGGATGGCATCTCGCCTTCCAGTCTGGTCGCGTCAATTCAAAACTCATCGAAAACGGAATCGTCCTCAATGAAATGAACGCCACCATGGCCGAACTGGATTCCGTCATCGAAAACGAACTTCTGAAGAAACTTCTACCCGAATTTCCGTTATCGAAAAATTCCGGCGGCGATCCTGAGCAAATCGTCCATCTTTCATACGAAGATTTTCTGGCCTACTACCGCGCACATTACATCCCGTCGAATTGTAAAATTCTCCTTTATGGGAATATCCCAACGGCAGAAAAACTGGATTTCATCGAACGCCATCTGGATGGACTGGACATGGCCGTCGCCCCCGCATTCTCTCCTCAGAAAACAGTCCTGCAACCATGGAAAAACTCGCAAGCCGCTACTGTTCCAGTCGTTGCACAACCAAGCCTTCCTGCAGAAGAACAAACCGCATGGGCCTGCGCATGGCTTGTGGATGCACACGCCACAATCCAAACAAAACTTCTTGCGGATCTCCTTGATTCCATCCTCTTCGATACGGAAGGCGCACCTCTTAAAAAGGCGATTCTGGAATCCGGAATCGCAGACGATCTCTACTCCAATTCCGGCTTCGACACCGAGACGCCGCAAGTCGTTTTCACCGTTGGTGCAACTGGACTCAACCAGAACGATATTCCAAAACTACGCAAAATCGTCATAGACACGCTACGCGATTTCGCGATGAAAGGACCAACAGCTCTGCAACTCAAAACAGCGTTCCGCCAGTTGAAAATCGAAAAATTGGAAATCGATGGCGCATTCCTCTATAATCTCATCGACGACGTCTTCGACGGATGGATTCACGACGACGATCCGCTCGCCATGCTGAACAGCGCCAAAGCGTTGGACGCACTGGAAAACATGCTTCATGCAAATCCAAGACTCCTGCCTGATTTCGTCCGCCAAACGATCATCGAGAACAACCATGCGGTCGATCTCCAATTCATTCCAGACCTCAAGCTAGGCGCGCGCAACATAAAGGAAAAGGAAAAACGTCTTCGCACCCTCAAGACCGGAATGTCGAAAGAACAACGGCAGACCATCGCCAAACAGCAAAAGCAACTGCTTGAACGGCAGACAACGCCGGATTCGCCAGAGGCGCTCGCCGCCCTGCCCACCTTGTCGCGAAAGGACATATCGCCATTGCCACTCGCCTTTCATCCAGAACGGCTTACATCCTCGGAGCAACCGCCTATCCTCTCGGAAGACGTTCGAACCAACGGGCTGCATTATTTGAAAATCGCCTTTCCATTGGAAATTTTCAACATGGAGGAACTGGACATCCTGCCGTTCTTCACCTCCATGCTCAACCATGTCGGGACAGCCCGCCATGACTATGCGACCTTCGACGACTTGCTGGCAGCAGCTGGAGCCGATATGGAGTTCGATTATTCGCTTGAAAGCAACATCGCAGCAGGCAACCGCCTGCACGGCCTTCTGTCATGCCGTTTCAGCGCGTTGGATGAAACATGGGCCCAAGCTCTTGAATATCTGGATGAAAGACTGAAAAGCACAATCTTCACAGAACGGAAACGAATCACAGAACTGCTTCGCCAACGAAACAGTAAATACAGGCTCTCCGTCCAAGAAGACGCACATTTGTTCACCCGCATGCGCGCAGGTGCGGGACTGACTACGCAGGCGACCTGCGTCGAACATTGGCAAGGCCTGACTCATTATCTCGCCTGCCGCCATGCAGCCGCCATGACGTCATCCAAACTGGCACCATTGTTGGAACGGTTTGAAGCGATGATGGCCAAACTGGCAGCCGCGACACCACTTGCCATCACACACGTAGGGCCAGCCACCGGACGTGCCGCGCTGTTGGACCGCTGGCAGTTGCCGCCTTCACGTAACACGCCGTCATTCGCGATTCCACACGAATGGTCGTTCTCGCAAAACGGCCGGACCGAAGCCTATCCGCTCTCCTGCGACGTTGGAGCGACGGCCCTTTACCATCGTGCACCGACATTTGCATCTTCTGATTGTGCAGCACTTTGCGTCTATGCAGAACTGCTCGGAAACGGTCCAGTCTGGGAGCAAATCCGTATCCAACGTGGCGCATATGGCGCGGCATGTCGTTACTTCCCATTCGAAGGCTTATGGTACATTGGCTCGGCACGTGATCCAAATCCGTTGGGCTCCATGGATATCCTAATGGCGATTGACCAAACTGACCATGTATGGACAGACCATGAACTGGAAGGTGCCATTATCACACAGCTCAAAGAGGCGCCGCCACGCCCCGCAAGACGTTGCGACACACTGATGTTCGCGGAACTCACAGGCTTCAGCTATGACATTCGGCTACAACACCGCCAACAGCTCCTGCAACTTTCGTTGAAGGACGTCCAGCAGGCTGCAGAACGTCTTCGCGAATCCGTTGGATCCGACCGGAATATCTGCATCGCCGCAAGCAGGCCATTGCTAAAAAAATCCTCCTTGAATCTCATATCTATTTAAAAACAAAAGACATGCCATTCATCGTTTCAATTGACATTACAACTGCGGACACAGCTCTTCTATCGGAAGACGCCATTCCCGTTCTCAATCTTCCGGACAGGCAAGCCCGAGACAACTGGATTCCAAGGCTCATCCGCGCCAAACGGCCTTTCGCAATCGCTTCAATCGACGCCATCTCCCAAGAGGAGATCATGCGTCTGGCAGAGACTAGCAAACGCCGCAAGCTCCCAATCGCCATCATCAACGCCTTTCGTCTCATTCCCGTTTTCGCACGATTACGGGAAGTTGTTGTATCTGGCTGTCTTGGAACAATTGACACCGTGCAAGTTCATGTTCCGGCCGATGTTTCCCCCGTCCTCTGTGCAGATCTCGCCCTGTGGCTTCTTCCAAACGCCTCATCGGAAGGCCTTTCGACGGCGGAAGATAATCGGGTCGCCGTTACCATCTCTGGCTCCAACGGCAATGCAAACGCCACATTAGACATGGATGCCCATAAGGCCTCCCTTACCGTCCATATCGGCAATACACAACGTACAATCACTGTTCCATCAACATCTTCCGCCCTCATGGCGGAACGTGACATTTTGGCCAACACCATGCCGATAGCGCACCGCTGGCCACTTCTCATGCATGTCGATGACGCCGCGAAAGCCATCGCAATGGCCGAAGCGTACGCTGCAAACGGTAAAAAATAGGCGCCGTTACTTGAAAACACAATAAGATGCACTAAATTAACAGTTCATCATATTTCCAAATCACATTCACATATAACATCAGGTAACATTCATGGAACAGAAGACCTACCTTCCGAAAGTCAATGAAATCGAGCGCAAGTGGCATGTTATCAATGCCGAAGGCCTTGTTCTCGGTCGTCTTGCCGTTCAGATCGCCAACATTCTCCGCGGCCGCAACAAAGCCATCTACACCCCCCATCTTGACACTGGTGACTTCGTCATCGTCATCAACGCCGAAAAGGTCGTTCTGACCGGTCGCAAAGACACCCGCAAGATCTATCAGGACTACTCCGGCTACATGGGCGGTCTCCGCGAGCAGACGGCGGATGTCATCCGCAAGAAGCATCCGGAACGCCTGATTCTGGACGCCGTCTGGGGCATGATGCCGAAAGGCCGTCTTGGCCGTGAACAGTTCAAGAAACTGAAAGTCTACGCCGGCCCGGAGCATCCGCACATGGCGCAGAAGGCCGAACCGCTCGAAATCACCATCTCATAATCATCAATCATTAAATATATATAGTTAGGAGCCAAAAGGAAAAACATGTCCGAACCCAACGAAGTTTACATTGCAGTCGGCAGACGCAAGACGGCCAGCGCGCGTGTCCGTCTCATCCCGGGGACTGGCAAAGTCACCGTCAACAAACGTGCCTTCGAAGATTATTTCCCCACCGAAGCCATGCGCGGCTTCGCAGTCCAGCCTCTCGTCATCACCGGCAAACAGGCTGACTTCGACGTCATCGCCAACATCACGGGCGGCGGAAACATCGGCCAGGCCGGTGCTCTTCGTCACGGTATCACCCGTGCCCTCATGCTCTTCAATGCAGAACTTCGCCCCACTCTCAAAGCCGCCGGCATGGTGACCCGCGACTCCCGTGAGAAGGAACGTAAGAAGCCCGGTCGCCCCGGTGCCCGCAAACGCTTCCAGTTCTCCAAGCGTTAATTCGCGTTTTTGCTTCTTTCAACGGACGGTGCCTCGTCGCACCGCCCGTTTTTTTTTGAACAAAACGCCCAAAGAACAATGCCTCACCGCCATTTGATGACTTGCATATCGCCAACATTCTGTTAATTTATAAGTGAGTCATTTTGCCTGCATTCATGTAGGTCGTCTGTCCTTTTGCAATCACGTGCACTTTCCTTTTGGAGAAGCTAATGAAACTCATGAAACAACCGCGCGCCAAAATCCGCATGCTATTCGGCCTGCTCGTCTTGTGCGCCGTCTGCGCAAGAGCAGAAAAAATCGAGAAAATCGCCGTAGTCGCGGATACACAGGATTCCAATTACATACAAGAATCGTTGGCAGATCGCGTCTACCATCTCATTCGTACCGCAGCCGGACAGGAATTGAGCGACAAAGTCTTGGCGGACGACATCAAAGTCCTCATGCAATCCGGTTCGTTTGACGATGTCAAAGTCGAACGAGTATCCCTCGGCGGCGACCGCGTCGGCATCAACTTCATCGTCAAGCCGAAACCCGTTGTCACGAACATCACCATCACGGGCAACACCATCTACAAGACCAAGAAACTCAAGAAGCTTCTCACGTTGGAAGTCAACAAGACGCTCAATGAACGGAAGCTTGCCGAATCCCGTAAGGCGATTTTGGAAAAATACCAGAAAGCTGGTTATTATGGTACGGAAGTGAACACGGCGGAAGAACGTAACGCCGCAGGCACAGGCGTGAATGTTGTTTTCACCGTCAAGGAAAAAACTCGTAGTAAGCTGAAGGGCGTCAACTTCATCGGCAATACCGTCTTCACGGAAGACCAACTGAAATCCGCTATCGTCACCAAACGCCAGTGGTGGCGCTATATCTTCCGTTTCGGCAACTACTACAATGAATACCAGCATGACCTCGACAAGGAAGCTCTCCAGAAGCTCTATCAAAACAAAGGTTATCTGGACTTCCAGGTCACAGACATTCTCGAAAACAAATTGGAAGACGGCAAGTGGATCGCCCTTACTTATAAGGTAAAGGAAGGCCTGCCCTACAAGGTGAAATCCATCACCATGACGGGTGCGACCGCCTTCACGCCTGAAAAGCTTTTCTCCCGCACAGGACTCAAGGTCGGCGACTACTACAACGCCTCCCTTGAAGCGACTGATACGGACATAATGAAGTCCTACTATGAAGAAAAAGGCTATCTTGATCTTCGCCTCTATCCCACCCATAAAATCGATGCCGACAACCATGAAGTCGATATCGAATATCGCGTCTCAGAAGGTAACGTCTGCAAAATCCGCGATCTCGTCATCACAGGTAACGAATACACGCAGGACAAGGTGATCCGCCGTGAAATGGCGATCTTCTCCGAAGATCTAGGCGACAATTCCAAAATCCGCGCCTCAAAGAACCGCCTCATGAATCTAGGTTATTTCTCCCGCGTGGACATCATACCGTCCGTTACAGAGACGCCCGATCTCCGTGACCTCCGTATCGAAGTCGAAGAAAAACCGACCGGCAATCTGTCCGTCGGCGCAGGCTTCTCGACAGAAGATTCCGCCATCGCCTTCCTGGAGTTCAGCGAAGCGAACTTCGACCTTTCCAAAGTGCTTGGTCTTGAATGGCCGCCGAAAGGCGCGGGACAGCGTTTCCGCTCACGTATTCAGGTTGGTTCTGAAGTATCTAGCGCCGTCATCTCCCTCACGGAACCGTGGTTCCTTGACAAGAGACTGGAGCTCCATACCGAAATCTTCCTCAACAACCGCTTCGAAGACGCCTATGATCAGCGTTCTGTCGGCGCAAGCACCATGCTTTCATGGCCTATCGCCTTCCTTGTCCCGTTCACTGAACACACAGAATACTGGCGCATGGGCATTGGCGTTCGTGTCGAATACGTCAAAATCAGCCATCTCGACAATGACGAAGATGACTTCCTCATGTTGGACGACGACTGGCTCGAACGCTGGTATCAGAATTCCGGCACAGTCCGCGGCCATAACATCTTCGATGACGAAGGTTCCGCCTGGGCAAACCGCCTGATCTGGCGTGTCACTCGCGATACCCGTAACGCCTTCCGCTTCCCGAGCAGAGGCTCCATCCTCACCCTCGAACTTGAATATGTCACCGAAGCGCTTGGCAGCTATGAAAGCTACGGCAAAGTCGAACTTTCCGGAGCCAAATACATGCCTGTCTTCAGCGATGTCGTCCTCAAGACCGGTTTCAATTTCGGTAGCGCCACCGATGACAAGCCCGCCATCTTCGACCGCTACTTCGCAGGCGGTATTGGAACCATGCGCGGCTTCAAACGCCGTGATGTCGCCCCCGTGGACGCCTTCGACGATCCTCTCGGCGGCAATACCATTCTCACCGGTACGGCCGAACTGTTGAAACCCGTCAAAGATTTCGTGTATCTCTCCACGTTCATTGACATCGGCAACGTATGGTGGGATTCCTTCGAATTCGACGCAGATGACCTTAACATGTCCATCGGCGTCGGCCTCCAATTCAAGGCCATCCCGCTTAACCTCTACTACGGCTATCCCATCAGAACTGGTTACGACCATCTTGACAACAGCCATGGTCGCTTCCATTTCAACATCGGTTATACGTTCTAACCTCCATTGTCATGGCATTCAAGACGAAAAGCGCAGGGGCGACCGCCCCTGCGTGATGATTCAAACCATTGAAGACCATCACCCTGCATATCACGAAGAACATCATCGTCAGCACTTCCATC
>JAEEGK010026625.1_pt1 | contig 11753 bp, 13 predicted proteins | sample 8958771 | NCBI WGS metagenome assembly JAEEGK01 (sample SAMN16246547, study PRJNA631951) | gut metagenome | biome: gut microbiome; feature: rumen; material: SC-attached | host: Bos | place: Iran: Karaj | collected 2018-10 | reverse complement strand
AGAACAAAGATTATGTGATGCTCCCACGTTTGCAGCATCCAGGTTTGAAACCCATGCACGTTGAGCGCGATGCGTTCAAGGCAGAATTGAAACACGTCGAGGGCCATGGCGACTACTGGCTGATTCACCAGCAATCAAAGCCCCATGTCGTAGCCCATGTGCAAGTCCCCAAGACTGAGGCCGAGTTTGATAACATTCTGAGCTTCTGCCTGATTCAGAACCGCTGGTGCGAGTACATCGAGGGCGATCTCTCCTTCCTCTGTGTTATTGCAGGCTACAACGCTGAAGAGCTGACGCCCAAATATCCGGATTTCATCAAGTAGCGAGTTTTAGCCCTCTGCGCAGCCACGAGGTGGTGGTATGAGTGGGTGAAAGTTTTAATTTTTTAAAAATTAAAGGCATAAATGATGCTTTTAGAATGTTTTTCATTATCTTTGCAGAGTTATTTTTAATGAGATAATGGATAAAAGATCGGTCTCAAGTGAGTTTATAAATTTGTATGTAATCGTAGAAAATTATTATGCCTAGAAGTGAAGATATAATAAACAAGAGAGAGACTCTTGGTTTGACAAGAAAAGAGTTCTCAGATGCATTGCGTTTTGGTAGAAACGGGGAAAGTCGACTGCGATCTTACGAAAACGGCGAGATTAATATACCTGATACAGATTATGAGAGTATTATGAATTTTGCGGTTATTCGACCATTTGCAGAAGTCAATCCTGCCCCTCATTTTACTTTCATTGATCTTTTTGCTGGAATAGGTGGAATTAGAATACCTTTTCAGGAAATTGGTGGCCAATGCGTTTTTTCTTCTGAATGGGACAAACATGCACAAACAACATATCGCATTAATTTTGGGGAAACTCCTGCTGGTGACATAACAAAAATAGCAACTGAAGATATACCGGATTTTAATATCTTGCTTGGCGGATTCCCCTGTCAGCCTTTCTCACAAGCAGGTAGGCATTTAGGTTTTCAAGACACCAGAGGTACACTTTTCTTTGAAATTGAGAGAATTATTCAAGAGAAGAAATTAGCAGGATTTGCTCCTCATGCATTTTTATTAGAAAATGTAAAACAGTTAAAAGGCCATGATGGTGGTAATACTTTTAATGTCATCATGAATCATCTTGATAATCTTGGTTATTATGCTAAGGCAAGAGTCCTTCGAGCAGGAGATTTTGGTGTTCCTCAGAATCGTGAAAGAATATATATAGTTGGATTTGATAGGGATTATTATAATATTCCAGATGACTATGATTTTGAGTTCCCGGAGCCGAATCATATTCCAACAAGAGTTGGTGATATTCTGGAGAACAATGTTGATGAGAAATATACCATTAGTGATCGGTTATGGGCAGGTCATTTGAGGCGAAAAGATGAACATCAACGTAAAGGAAATGGTTTTGGATATTCTCTATTTAATTCAGATAGTCCATATGTTAACACCATAAGTGCTCGTTATTATAAAGATGGTAGTGAGGTTATGATTGATCAAGGACAAGGGCGCAATCCTAGAAAGTTAACCCCACGAGAATGTGCAAGGCTTCAAGGCTATCCTGAAGAATTTATTATACCAGTTTCTGATTGTCAAGCATATAAGCAATTTGGTAATTCAGTAGCTGTTCCTGTTATTAGGGCTATTGCTCAAAGAATTATAGAAGAAATGAATAACTTACCTTTATTGTAATTTGATTATGGGATTATTAAGAGATTTGAACGAATTGGGAAAAATGGTTGTACAAAACTTTAATGAAAGTTTTGATGCAAGAGATTGCCAAATTCCAAAAGCTTTTAAAGATAAAGTTAAAACATTGAAATCATTTTCATTAGTTTACAATAGCTATTCTGTTATTATTAAAGGCGATGGAGTTAGAAGTAAAGACTCTTATGTTCCAAATCAGCTTTTTTTTATGGCATCTTTTTTTATTGAGTATTCTAATGAGTTGTCAAAATATAAACAAAAAATTATGCCTCTTTTAGAAAACAGAAATGATGTAAGGGATGCAACGGCATTTTTTACACATGAACGTGATAAAGGTAAAGAGGATGTCGATAATAATAATGATCTTTTTGTGAAAATATTAGAGACTTCTGGTTATGATGAAAAAGATAAGGAATATTTAATAAGATTTGTTACAGATTATGGATGGTGGGGAGGTAGTAAGACTATTGATCGCACAGATTTTTTTAATTCACCAGTATTAAGTCTTATGGGGCTTACTGCTGCTTCAAATTCTGCTATGGCTTTGATAGTAGACTATCTTACACAAAATCCTGATGATAATAAACTTCTATTGAATCAATATGAGAGTATTATGAAATCAAATGATAATATGAATATGATTTTCTATGGAGCTCCCGGAACAGGAAAATCCAATAAAATAAAGGAAGAGGTTGATGATCAGGGTAAGATCCATTATCGAACAACATTCCATCCTGATAGCGATTACTCAACATTCGTTGGATGTTATAAGCCTATTTCCCACAAAAAGAATATGCTTGCTGGTAACGGAATCAATGAGACTCAGCTTCTTAGCAACTTCTTCAATAGCAATGGTGATGATTATAAGGGGAAAAATAAGGCAAGATATCTTTATGAAGCTTTAGTGCATACAAAGGATATTCGTGATTTAGGTCTTGATGCACAGATGGTTGCTGACAAACTGATAGCTAAAGGTTTTACAGGCTGTGCTTATACTACAGAGGCAAATTGTATGTATAACATATATGATTGGCTCAAAGAGGATGGATATATTGTAGAAAACAAATTAAGTTACGAGTTTATCCCCCAGACTTTCACGAAGGCTTATGTAGATGCATGGAAAAACCAAAAGAGTGGCACTCCTGTCTATCTGATTATTGAAGAGATTAACCGAGGCAACTGTGCCCAGATATTTGGTGATCTCTTTCAATTACTAGACAGGGATGACGAAGGTTATTCAAGATATGAGGTTTCCCCTGATTCTGATCTTGAAGATTATATCGCCAGTTTAGGCTTGGATATTTCAGGTATTAAGAATTCAAAGGGAGAGGATATATCTTCACAGATTGCTAATGGTAAGTTGCTGAAACTACCCAATAATATGTATATCTGGGCGACAATGAATACTAGCGATCAGAGTCTTTTTCCAATCGATTCTGCATTTAAACGTCGCTGGGACTGGAAATATATTCCTATTGATACAAGGAAAGAGGAGTGGAATATTAATGTTGGTGGTTCGCTCTATTCTTGGACTGCATTCCTTGAAAAGATAAATAATGATATACTGACAGACGAAACGGCCGAAGACAAGCATCTTGGCTTCTATTTCTGCAAGGCTGATAATAAAGAAATAAATGCAGAGAAATTTGTAGGTAAGGTCTTGTTCTATCTTTGGAATGACGTATTCAAGGTATATGGCATCCCAGCTACAATAGGAAGTAGCAAGGATTGGGCTTATACTAAATTCTATAATACTGATGGCAGTGTTGATGAGCAGAAAGTAAAGGAATTAATGAAGAAGCTTGATATTCCTGCATTGGGAGAAGAAACTGATAATGCTGAAGAGCAAGGAAACGAATAATCTACTCGTATGCGTATACTGATAGAGGAACATCAGTATCCAGCCGATGTGGTTGACAACATCATCGTTGGATTGACAAACCTTCGCAATATAAAAGGCAAGGTGTCCATCAATCATGTTGGCTACTATTACAACCCTGAACTTAATAATGGACAGGGCGATTCTGTGTTCATCTTGCCTAAAGTGCTACTTGAGGATAAAAGTGGCGAAGAACTGCTTTTTGGTAAATATCACCCAGAAGATGTTATAGACCTAGCAGAACAGACGCTATTAACACCAGAGGAATATAGCTTTGTTTATGAGCTATCAGTATGGGTTTACAGGGCTATAGTGGTATTCCGAGATTCTCATCCGGATAGTGATGTGGTACAACAACAGCTTGTACAATTAATGTCGAACGGGAGATTGCAGGAATGTAATACCTATCTAGATATTCTGCTTGCATTATGCAAGTTTAATCGCGATAACGAGAGCTTCTTGTTCTTTGTTCTGCGCAATATACACTCAGGTTTCAACAAGATAAATTGGACGCGCACTATAAGCAAATGCCAGGCTTTTCTTCAGAATGAAACACCTCTTTATCTGAACCCCGTCAATAAAAAGAGGAAGATAAACTTTGACGAGGAGCTTCTTGTTATATTCTTCTCAATACTTGAGTATATACATCAGCAGTATGGATTCCCTGTAAACATCCCTGTTAATTATGAACTGATTACAGGAGCGAGGTTTGAGGCATATAGAAATGGGCAGGGGCGATCAAGACTGCTTCAGATTAAGAATAAGTACTTTTCTGACAAGGCCCTCTATCTATGGGAACTTTGTTATGCTTTCTTCGAGATGAGTAGAAAGGTGAAAGTGGAAGTAAACGAACGCGAATACGTATTAGTGAAGAATTTCAATATTGTATTTGAGGCAATTATTGACGAGCTAATAGGCACAGATCGTAGTAAGCTACCACCACGATTAGCTGATCAAAGCGATGGTAAGATTGTAGATCATTTATGGATAGATTCTCTTCTGTTGCCAGCTCACGAAGAAACAGCTGTATATTACATAGGTGATAGCAAGTATTACAAGCATAGCACACCTGTAAGCGAGAATTCTATCAGTAAGCAGTTTACTTATGCTCGTAATGTTATACAATGGAGTTTTGATGCTATCAAAGGCGTAACGGAGTGTAATGATGAGAAATATAAGATAAGACTCCGTGATGATAGAACCGAGGGATATAACGTTATTCCGAACTTCTTTATCAGTGCCAAGGTGGACTTTGATAAACTCGATTATAACGACGAAGCGCTAAGGTTGCACAAAGGAGAACCATTGGATTCTATGCAGTTCAGCGATAGGCTATTTGATCGCGACACCCTGCTGTTAAGTCATTATGACGTGAATTTCCTTTTCGTTTTAGCAATGTATGCTCGCAATAATGCTGGTAGCAAGATGGCATGGAAGAAGGATGTTAGAAAGCGTTTCCGTGAAAGGGTGCAGAGCATTTTGGAGAGTAAGTATACTTTCTATGCGATGAAAGGATATGATAAGGCGGAATCAGAACAATATATTACAACCCACTTCCAGGAACTTTTAGGCAAGCTGTATCGCACCCCTAATGAGAAGAGTGTATATACCCTTGCTGTAGAAAGGACAGATGGCGAAGGCTCATTAATAAAAGAGCTCCGCAAGCATTTCTATGTAACTGAATGCAAATTGAAAGAAAACCCGAAGAAAAAAATCAACGAGCAAATGCAGAAGCAAGGTTACATGCCTGTTGATAAATGTATTGTCGTAGATGACAACAACTGTGATCAGACTGCTATTGAGATTCGCAGAACAGGGCGTTATGCAATAGGATTAGGTGACACATCAGGATCATTAGCTCTAGCCGAAGGTTTTATGAGTGCTAAGTATCTTGTATTGCACAAACTAAAGAATCCTATTGTTTTTTCTCTGAAAGATGGTCCAAAACTGATTACTGCAGATCAGTTATCTGATACACCACATAAGATGAAAGGACAACAGATTTACCTATTCTTCCAAATTGAGAATGAAAAGCCAGAAATCTCAGCAAAGGTTAGTCAGTATGCACTAACACACCCACCAAAGGGATATACTATCAGGCAATCCTATGTTACTGATATAAATTTGATAATGGCTACTGATGATAAACAAGTAGCAGCTTGTCCTCATGAATATTTTGAAAGTAGTCTATTTGACTAAAAGAAGATATGGCTCAATGCAAGATATACGTAGCAAGTAGTTGGCGCAATGTGTACTATCCAGAGGTTGTCGCAAAGTTAAGGGAGGCTGGGCATGATGTCTATGACTTCCGTAATCCGCCATCGGGGGATCCTGGGTTTAAGTGGAGTAGCGTTAGCGAGGATTACATGGAATGGACTCCTGAGCAGTATCGTGAGAATCTGAACCATCCCAAAGCGGTTCGTCAATTTGGGAATGATATAGAAGCTATGAACTCTTGCGATACTTGCGTGATTGTTCTACCATGTGGCAGGAGTGCGCATACGGAAGCTGGATGGTTTGCTGGGCGAGGGAAGAAGGTGTTGGCTTATATCCCAGAGAAACAGGAGCCAGAACTGATGTATAAGCTATTTGATGGGGTGTGTTGTTCAATAGAAGAACTGATTGATGAACTGAATGGATAAACTCTCTGCAGAACAACGGCATAAGAACATGGCTGCTATCCGAGGGAAGGATACGAAGCCCGAGATGATTGTGCGCAGGTGGTTATGGAAGAGGGGATTCCGTTACAGGTTGAATTCTTCGAAGCTGCCTGGGCATCCGGATCTGGTGCTGAGGAAATATCGTACTTGTATCTTTGTGAATGGGTGCTTCTGGCATGGACACAATGTAGATTTACGATTTGACGATTTACAATTTACGATTTCAGATTCGGAGTGTTGTAAGATTCCGAATACGAATCGGGAGTTTTGGGTGGCGAAGATTCGGAGGAATCAGGAACGTGATAAGGAGGAGCTGCGTAAACTGGCTGCTATGGGGTGGCACTGCATAACAATATGGGAGTGTGAGCTGAAGCCCAAGGTTCGTGAGCAGACGCTGGAGTCGTTGGCATTTACGTTGAACCATATTTGGATGAAGGATCATCAGGTTATCACTAAGCCTTATCCTCAATTCGAGGAGGAAGATGGTATGATGAAAGCGGCGGAGGTGAATGATGAAGAGGGGCGGAATTAAAAATAGGACTCAGAATTGAGTCCTATTAATATTAATACAGTTGAATTATGCTATTACAAAATATTATGCTGCTCCAGCCATTTCCTGCCAAGTGGTGTATAGCTGAAAATGAGGAACAATATACACGGAACACCTACAAAAATAAATGCTAAGTATACTCCCATATGCTCTATTCTTTTGTTTTACTCGTTAATCTTAATCCTACCCAGAGAGCAGCGAAGACTATCAACATGCCTAAGAGATATAGACTAAGTTTGTCTGTCATTTCCTTGAACAATGATGCAATAATAACGCCTGTTAGTACGTATTTCGCTACATCTATCAAGAAGTTCGCTAATGTACTCTATTTAAGTTGAAAATACTGTTAACGGGGCAAAGGTAGTGATTATTTTTTGATCGACCAAACGTTTATTGAAAAAACTATGTCATTTTAATATAATATAGGTGGTGAATCTAATTTCCTCACTATCAATCCCATTCAAAATAATGTGATTGGGACTGAAAATTTTTAAGGGAAAACATGCTAGATTGAGCGAGAAATTTTATACCTTTGCACCTTGGGAATTAAAAATCCTTTTCTATAGATGCAAGAATATAAAATCAAAATATTAGGGGCGCAATATGCGGCTAATCCGGACTACAAATTTGGTGATCCGGAGACACCTGAGATGTGGGATCGTACCATCGGTATGCTCTCGAATCTCAGGGATATGAAGCCGCGTGTGGTGCTGAAGGCTGAGCCTACGAATACGAATGACCCTCTGGCCGTGATGGCCCGTGCGATGGGCAATAAGATAGGTTACGTGTGCAGGGAACACCGCGACAAGGTACGCTCGATATTAAGCCAATCGAAACGGGGCATGCTGGCCGCAGACATCAGCGAGGTTGTGGTGAAAGAACATGGCTATCTCTATATCACCCTGCAATGTCAGGAGGCTATGGACGTCAGTACGAAGGAGCCTGGCTTTGACTGGAGTGAGTGGCAGACAGACATCCCCCTGTTGCCGCCGATGGAAGCTCTGCACGCTGAAGAAGAAGCGGAGTTTTTGCTGGAAGAGGAACTGTTGCCTCGTTTGGCTGATGTGAACATGACAGTGCTGCAGACGTATTTGGGCATCTGGATGGAAGGCAGCCGCCACGACATGAGCCTTGAGGCAAGCCGTCAGCGAGAGTTGTATATCAAACTGCTGGAGGAGTCGACGCGTGACGAAGTACATGAGCTGGCTAGTCAGTTGAAGCACCAGAGTGGGGGCATGTGCAGCCTCCATCGGCTGGAGGAGCGCACGCTTGAATGGTGGCCGCGTCTGGTGGATTCTGCCGAGGCCGCAAACATGTGGAGCCGTTGGTGCGAGCAGACAAATAACCAGCTGTGGGGAGGACTGCGACTGATTGACGACTTGCTGCATCAGTTGCCTGGTAATCTGTATCAGAACATCGGCCATATGGAAACGGTTTTCTCACAATTGTATTACCTTTGTATCCCCAGGGCCGCCCTGACCACGATTCTATCGCTGCTGGTTCTGAGGGAGAGAACATGCTGTGAGTTGGGTATCGAGATGAAGCCCATGGCGGAGACTGACTATGAGAAGTGTATGCCAGAGAGCAGCAAGTTCTCGATGAAGGATCTGGCCAGTTCATTTCTGAAATTCCCAACGAAAATTGCTTTAGGGATGTTTGGAGGCGTATCGACATTGCTGGCCTGGCATCCTGAATGGCAGAAGCATGCGCCAAAGATTCAGGAGCAGATACTGGCCAAGCAGCAGGAGCAGCAGGACAGACAGGAACAGAGGCAGGACAAGATGATAGAGGAAGTGGAGAAGGCGGCGAATAAGCCAACTGAAGTTTACTATGGTGACAAAAACGATTTTCAAACTGGTGCGCAGATGCTGAAAATAGCCATCCCTGAAGGAGCTGACCCTGCAGAGATAGCTGCACGCATAGCTGATCAGCAGCGAGATCTTCTGGAGTAGAAGAACAATAGTAGTAAATACGATGAGTGATACGAAGGAATACATCAAGGGGGATAAGCATGTGCACCAGGCTGGGAGTATCATGATTAAGTTCGCACAATATAACGTGTCTGGGCAGAAGGGTGACTGGAAGCAGCAGGAAGAAAAGGAGGCTGAGGAACTGGAGAAGGAGTTTGCCGACTTTGAAGAGGTGGTGGATGAATCAGCTGAAGCCAATGAGCCTAAGTTAAAAGTGAAGCCAGACCTGCCACCTGCCGACGTGTTTGTGAACATGGTGAAGAATATCGTTTTGGAGATGGCCAAGAAGAATGGCGAGACTATTCCTGCTAAACCAAGAGGTCAGTCAGCGGAGTACGTTTTCTTTGTCGATGGCCAGCGCATAGCTAAGATGATGGATGACCTGAGGAAGAACCATGAATCGAAAATCAATGATTATCTCAGCACCACTTCAAAATACGATGGTGTAATGATAGTGGCTCCATTTATTGGTAAACTGCTACAGATAGATGGGCTGAGAGCACGTGACCTTCAGTTTACAGACTTAGAATTTGCTTTCGTACCTTATTATAATAAACCAGCCAGCGCAGTGAAACGCATGAGTGATAAGTTGGATTCAGTAGAGGCAAATATGCTTTTTGGACTGCTTCAAGGTCTGCTCAAGAAGTATCCTAAGACTGAATCCACTTGAATCCACCTGAATCCACTTTTAAAAACTTTGGTGGATTCAGATTAAAGGGTTAAAAATCAACAACTTAGAGTAAAGAATAATTATTTAAGGAAAGACTTGTAAATCTGGAACTGGATTTAGAATCTTTGCCAACGGAAATCAGAAATGACGACCGTTGGCAATTTTTTTTATCACTAATAAAAGTTTTAGATTTATGAAAAAAACAGTTATGTTGGAAGCTAAAGCAACTAAAAAAAGTAGCACACAAGACGAGAATCAGAAGAATCTGGAAACTATGGTGAAGCATGGTGAGATTCTAAGTAACGTATTGATTGAGAATTTGTCGCAGTATGGTAATTCCTTTCAGGGATTGTGTATCGAGACGTATGCCGTCTGCAAGGCGTATGCAACTCTGAAGGTTATCGCTCTGGATGCAGATTGGGATAATGAACCTCTGTTTCAGAAACTGCTGCCTTGGTTCATCGACGAAGCAAAGGAGATGCTGGCAGAAGTGAACAATCAGGAAAATGTATAATCACAAAATAATAAGGTTTATGAAGACTACAAATGACATTCAGAAAGAAGCCCTTGTTGCTCAGCAGGAAGGTGCTTGGTTACAGGAACAGGATGCAGAGATCAATCAGAACTCAGAAATCAGTCAGGTTCTGCAATATCTGGCTCCTTGGATTGAGAAGACTGACGGTGAGGAATCGATAGGGTCGTGGGAAACCACTTTGGCTACTAAGATGATGGTGAAGCTCTTGGAGCTTTGGTTGACTCAGGAGAGTCGCGAGCGAATAGAGAAGATGCTCGAATACTATCATCCTCTGGATCGCAGTGGTATGGCGTATGCTCTGGTGGTGTATGTGATGACTGGTACTAAGATGACCTTTAAGAGTGCTGTGGCTAACCAACACTACAAGATCATCTGCAAGATGTTGAAGGAGGATATGCCGCAGCTGATGTTTGCTGGTCACATGAAGTACATGATACGCAAATACGGTAAAAAGAAGTAAAAAGGCATAAAATCGCGATTAAGCAAGAGCAGAGCCAAACTTGTTTGAGCTATGCCGAGCGTGAGCGATTTCAATGCGAAGCATTAACCGAGTCGGAGGATGAGCGAGGAAACGTGTACGTACTAATGAGCTCAACTAAAACCCCGCTTTCCAATGCTCATTAATTCGATTAGATTATGCGAAAGTATGTAGAGATTCCATTAGAAGTAGTGGAGCGCCTTGTAGAAGGCAAGTGTGTGGAAGGTTCACTTCGTCGTGACGAGTGGACAGGTAAAGTAACCTTTAGGGCCTATCAGCGTCAGCCTCGTGACCGCCACGAACGTGTGGTCTGTCAGTTGGAGAACGGTTGGCTGAAGGAGTCGCCCTTGCGTTACAAGTTCTATAACAGCGTCAGGAAAGACCTTGGTCGCCGCATGGTGAATGTGGTGATGCATCGAGAGCTAAACACAGCGATGGAACAGCTTGAGATCGAAGAGATATTGGATAACGTTTAACTTAATAATTTGAGACATATGGAAGCATTAGTGACAATTGTAGCGGTGGGCGCATACGCTGAGCGCCAGTATCAGAAGCAGGACGGCAGCTCTGAATACTTTAAGAGCCGTGGCGTGACAATGAAGCGTGGTGGTGACGTAATCTATGGTGAGATGACAGGTGAACTGGCCTCGAAGAACCGTGACACGCAGTTCCAGCAGGGTATGCCCTACATCGTGAAGGGCTTCTGGAAGCATCGCACATGGGGCGATTCGAACGATCGCCATGAGAACGCTTTCTATATTACTGACCTTCAAACGTTGTAAGTATGGGATTTTGCTATCAGAAGAATTTCAGTAATCCAACGTTGCCCGTTGACGAAGCGCAATTCTTTGCGCTCGTCAGGGCGACACAATGGAACGAAGCCATTGATAAGTTCCGCGAGACAGGCGAACAGTCGTTGAAACGAAAGTTGCCTGCATTCATCTTCCAGGCTATATTCGACGAGACACTCTCGAAGGCTGGCAAGAAGGGACGTTGGCGCAAGCAGGCGGCCACACGACTCACAGGCTTGGTGGTGATGGACATAGACCACGTGGAGAATCCCAAGCAGAAGTTTGAAGAGTGGAAGGCGCTGGACTTTGGAGCACTGGGCATTTTGCTCATCTATATCACCCCTTCGGGCCATGGCATCAAAGTGGTCTTTAAGGCCGATGTGGCGAAGGGTAATCTCATCGACAACCAGCATGCAATGGCGAAGGTCTTAGGCGTGGAGGTTGACGAAAGTTGCAAGGATGCAAGCCGCATGAGCTTCATCTGCAAGGAATCGGATATTTTGTATATTGACAAG
>JAEEGK010026624.1_pt1 | contig 11755 bp, 8 predicted proteins | sample 8958771 | NCBI WGS metagenome assembly JAEEGK01 (sample SAMN16246547, study PRJNA631951) | gut metagenome | biome: gut microbiome; feature: rumen; material: SC-attached | host: Bos | place: Iran: Karaj | collected 2018-10 | reverse complement strand
AAAAAGAGATCCTCTCACGGCTCGTGAGAGGTGCTGTTAATTTTGCTTTAATTTCATTTAAGGTGTTCTTCGAAGAAGGTGAAGAGTTCTGTATAGAATCTTTTACGGTCTTCTTCGGTTGAGTTGAAGACCTCGTGCTTTGAGTCAGGGAAGCGAAGGGCGGTAATGTTTTTTGCCTTCTTTATGAGGATGTCAAAGCCCTTTGCGTCCACGCGGTCTTCAAGGCCGTCGGCAAGCAGGAGGATGTCCTGCGTTATGTCGCCGAGATGGCGGCGGAGCTTGCGTGTCGCCTTTATCGAGGCGAGCGACCAGCCGAAGGTCGCGGACCAGGTGCGGTAGTTCTCGTCATCCAGACGCTGCTGGAAGAGATAGTGATAGCGCACCGGGGAGAGCGTGCCTGAGGCCGGGAAGTTCTCTATAGGGTCGAAGACCTTCTTCGGCTGAATGGGGTCCTTGGATTTTCCGAGGAGATTTGCGGCTGTGAAAGCAACCAGGACTATGGGCTCGGGAACGCCCCATGTCTCCATCTTTATGAGCGGAGCGGACATGACGGCCGCGTACGCATAGTCCCTGTACTTCTCAAGGAAGAGGGAGGTGACTGCACCGCCCATGGAGTGTGAGAAGATGAATTTCTTAAGCTCAGGCGCTTCCTTGTTCACTACATTGTCAAAGAATTCCTTCTGGTCATTCATATAGGTGTCGAAGGAATCTATGTGGACGAGTTCCTTGTTCTCAAGGTCCCTGTGAGAGTAGCCGTAGCCGCGCTGCTCGAGACAGAAAAACGCATAGCCTTCATTGAAGAGATAGTATGAGAGTTCGTGGTATTTTCCGTAGAATTCGCAGTAGCCGTGGAAGATTACGACCGCGGCTTTTGCATCGTCCGGTATGGCAAAGTAGTAGCGCAGTTTTGCGCCGTCAGAGGTGGTGAAATAACCGTCTCTGACAGCGGAGCCAAGCCATGGTTTTACCAAGGCCTGCATTTTTTCTTCAAAGTTTTCTTCGCCGAAAAGCTCAGTTCTCATTTTTTACCTTCTCCATTACCTGTCTTGCGACATCGGGATAGTTGGTGATTAGGGCATCCACGCCCATTTTGAAGCACATTCCCATGTGCTCGGGCTCGTTTACGGTCCAGGGATAGATTTTAAGGCCGCGCTCCTTGCACTGCTTTATGAAATCCGGATACTGAAGGTTGTATATGGCGGGATTTACGGAATCCATGCCGTATTTTTTTGCGTATTCCGGCATCTCAAGCGGGCCGTCAGCATAGAGAAAACCGCACTGTGCTTCAGGATTGAGTTCCTTTATCTTCAGCATAGTGGAGTGGTTGAAGGATGAGTAGCAGACCCTGTCCTCCATGCCGTATTTCTTTACGAGTTCGAGGATTTTTCTCTCTATGTCCTCGTAGAAGACTATGCCGGTTTTAATCTCTATGTCGATGGTTTTGTCAGTGTCACACCAGAGTTTCATGACCTCTTCCATTGTCGGTATTTCGACCTTGCCGTATTCCGGGTAGACCGGGACCGGCTCACGGTCTGCGGCCTTGGGGTCAAAGCCGAACGCGCCGTTCTGATAGTTGAAGCTCAAAGCGTGCAGTTCGGCGAGGGTCAGGTCTTTGACCCAACCCTTACCGTTTGATGTACGGTCCACGGTCTCGTCATGTATGACGACCATCTCACCGTCTTTTGTAAGCTGTATGTCGAGTTCGATGCCGTCGGCACCCATCTCGAGGGCTTTTTTAAAGGAGATCATCGTGTTCTCGGGAGCATAGCCCGAGGCACCGCGATGAGCCCAGATTTTAGTGTCAGTCAATTTCCTCTATATCCTCCGTAATATCAATAGCGCCGCCGCGCCTGCCGTCAACCTGATGCGGCGCATCCTCCTGCTGTAAGTAAATATCGGATTCAGTTGCAAGATAGACTTTCTTGCCGGTCTTTGCATCGCCGTGTCTTACGAAGATCATCGTGCAGAATGCGAGGATCATGAAGGCTGCAGCATATACGAAGTAGATGTTGTAGCCTATGTGCTCAAGGAGGAAGCCGCAGAGAATCGGAGTGATTGTCTGAGCTGTCATTGAGAAGGTGTAGTAATAGCCTGTGAATTTACCTACATCGCTGCCTTTGCACATCTCAAGTACCATGGGCAGTGAGTTTACGTTGATTGCGGCCCAGCCCATGCCTATCAGTGCGAAGATGGCATAGAGGAGGGTGGCGAAGTGGTCGTGTGTGGATGTGAACCACAGACCGAAGAGGTAGCAGCAGGTCATGATGATGATACCGCCGAGAATGCTCTTCTTTCTGCCTATCTTGCCGGAGATTACGCCTACGGGGATGTAGGAGATGATGGCACCTGCATTGGCAATGAGCAGGCAGGTGGAGGCACCGCCTATGCCCTTGCCCCAGGTTACCTCGGCAAACTTTGTAAACCAGGTTTCAACCGCGTTGTAGGATACAAACCAGAGGGCTACCGAGAAGAGAAGGAAGATGAGACTCTTCTTTACGGCAGCGGGAAGTACTTCGTTACCGGAGCCGTCGTCAACCGCGAGGTTCTCCTCGGGGTGCATCTTCTCGTATTCCTCCATCTCCTTCATGACCTTGGTCTCGTTGACGGTGATCATGAGGATGATGAGAGCCGCTATCATTATGCCCGCGACAAGGAGGAAGAGGAGCATGTAGTTTACATGCTCGAGGCCTTCAGTCTTGGAAGCGGGGTATAAAACGGCGGCGAGTCCGAGGTAGATGATGCCGCCGACGGCGCCCATGAGGTTGATTATGGCGTTACCCTGTGATCTCTTGGCCTTGGGTGTAAGGTCGGGCATGAGGGCGACGGCAGGGCTTCTGTATGTGCCCATGGCAACAAGGAGCGCACCGAGCACGGCGATGAAGAGAATCTTCTTGCCGGCTGAGGGGTTTGCGAAGTAGCTGTTGTCAATGAGAGGTATTAAAACCATGAGGACAACGGCGGCTATTGTGCCGAAGAGCACGAAGGGTTTACGGCGGCCCATCTTGCTCTTGCACTTGTCGGAGATTGTTCCGAAGAGCGGAAGCAGGAAGAGACCGAGTACATTGTCCGCTGCCATGATGACACCGGAGATTGTCTCACCGAGGTGGAAGGTGCCGGTAAGGATGAGCGGTACAATGTTGTTGTAGAGCTGCCAGAACGCGCAGATGGAGAGGAAGGCGAAGCCTATCCTGACTGTCTGGCCGACGCGGAGAGCGCCGAGATCTTCAGTTTTTGTAGCCATAAATTTACCTCACTTTTATTTCACGTGCTTTATGCACTTTTCATATTCTCTCTGCCACTCGGCAATCTCTTTTTCGTTGTATTTCTTCGGGAGTCTCATTGCCATGAAGAGTCCGAGTGCCGCGCGGATGACTGCGCCTAAAAGGCCTGCTATGAGCTTCGGTCTTGAGAGCAGTATGCCGACTTTCTTTATGATTTGGAACGGGGAAATTGAAGCCTTGTTGTTCTCGTCTGTCGAGAGGAGCTTCATATCTTCCGATGTGACCGCGCCGCAGCCGAAGACCCAGTTTACCGTCTTCGGGTCGAGGAAGAGGACGTAGCGCTTCACGATGTCTATTGCCATATAGAGTGCGCCCAGCTTTTTGAAGAAGGTCACCTGGTAGTTCCAGAGGTTCTTCGCCGTGAAGCGGTCTCTTCCGCCGTTTACGACGGTCTCGGCAAGCATGCGGCCGGCCTGCATTGAGGCCTCAATGCCGCTGCCCATGAAGGGCATTGTCATGAAGGCGCTGTCGCCTACGGCGGCGTATCCGTCCGCCACGAGCCTCGACATGGTGTACCTTACGCCGACGTCCACCGGACGGGGCGGCATGATTGCCTCGTCAGAGACCATGTCGTGGTTGGCTTTGAGTGCGGCGGCAAGCTCGCTGTACTCGTCCTTTGTCATGCCGCCTATACGCAGGCAGAGCATGTCGACCTCATCGCGGTCGTTTAGGTTGCACCAGCTTATGCCGGGGCCGTCCTTGTGCATGACATAGAGCGTGCTCTCGGGATCGGGTGTCGCGGAGCCCGGACGGCGCTTGTAAAATGCGCGGTATCCGCTCATGAGGTCGTCATGTGCAGGCTCCGCCTGTATGCCGAATTTCTTCGGCACCTGCCTGCGGAGTTTTGAGTGCAGGCCCGAGGCGTCAATTACAAGATCGGCATTGTATTTTTTCTTCGATGTCTTTACGCCGACAACCGTGTCGCCTGAGAGCAGGAGCTCCTCAACGGCTTCGCCGTAGTGGAGGGTGCAGCCCGCGCCTTCGGCGAGGTCACAGAGGTGTTCGACAAGGCCGCGCCTCGAGACTGAGACCTCAACCATGGGCGGCATCGGAGGCACCGCGAGGGAGTTCTTCTCGTCCGGCGAGACGAAGAGCCACTTGCTCTTCTGCGTATAGCACTCGCGCGGCGGAGCGGGTATGCCGACCTTCTCAAAGATATTGAAGGTTATGTCGTCATACCAGGGGTAACTTACCTCGCCCTTCTTTGCCTTTTCGAAAACATCGACCTTGTAACCGTTCAGTGCCAGGTATGAGGCGGCGACCAGACCGCCCTGGCCCATGCCGGCGACGACTACATTGCCTGAGTATTTTTTCTTAAACATAAGCTACCTCGTATTACCAGTCGGAGTCCCAGTCGGAATCATAGCCTGAGTCCCAGCCGGAATCCCAGTCCGAGCCTGAGTCGTAGTCCCAGTCGTCATCGTCCCAGTCATCGTCCCAGTTGTTGTCCGTGTCGTAGTAGTTGTCATAGTAACTGTCACTGGAGGAGTAGTCTGAACCGCCGTAGCTGTCATCATAGCTGTATGACTCAAAGTAGTCATCATAGTTGTCGTTCAGCTCATCGTCAACGGTTGTCGCGTACCAGTCACCGTAGTCTTCATCGTAGTAGTACCAGTTGCCGTTCCTCTGATAGTAGAGAGTGTCGTCATACTTGTAGTAACCGGTATTTTTGACATCGCCCGCGAAGATGGCTGTGATTATGCCTATGATTATGCCGATTGACATGTATGCGCCGAAGATTATGCCCAGGATTTTCATTATCGAAGGCGTGGTGCTCTTGCGGGTGCGCTTGTTTTTACCCGAACCGGAGCCTGACTTGTGCACCGGATGGTCGGCGCTGTACTGGCGCTCCTCGATGATTTCGGCCTTCATCTTCTGGTAAATTTCATTTACCGCATAGGCCTCATCCTTGCCCTCGTAGCGTACGGCTCTTGTGCCGTCGGCCTTGTTCTTGTAGACGACGAAGTTGCCCTTGTCGTCCTTGTAGATGCCGAAGGCCTTCGGCTCTTTATAGTCCTCGCCGAGATGGAAATGCATCTTCTCGAGGGGTAGGTTATGCTGCTGCGCGAAGGCCTGAAGCTCTTCAATCGTCTGCGGTATCTTTACCGCATTCCTCTTGAGAGACGGGTTGGGCGCTCCGCAGTTCGGACACCGCTCATCGGTGTCCGTAATATAGTGATCGCAGTATTGACATTTAAGTTTCATGGCAAATACCTCTTATATGAATGTAAAAATATTATAACATATATTGTGGAGGATTTACATTGTCATAATAAATGTAAAATTGATATAATTATTACGTATTTTACCGATAACGAATGGAGGATATAAAGTGGCGGAAAACAACAGATTTACAAAAGCAACCTGGAAAATAATGGAGCAGCTGCTTGAAGTGGATAATCTGGATGAGGCTTTATCCGGAAGCCTTGAGATTATCATCGGCGAGCTCGACAGTGAGGCGGGAGCAATCTGGTATCTTGATCCCAAGACGGACAGACTGTCCCCGGTTTTTCATGTCGGTCCCGCTGACATTTCAAACATCAGCGTCGAAAACGGCATAGGTCTTGAAGGTGTCGTAACAAAGACCGGAAAATCAATTCTCGTAACCGACCCGCAGAACGATGCGCGCTTTGAGGGCTCTGTCTTTGAGGACAGCGGCATTGAAGCGAAGACCATGATATGCGTGCCTCTGGACAACCTTCATGATGTCATAGGCTGTGTTCAGCTCATAAACAAGAATGACGGCACGGAGTACACCGAGGAGGAGCTTCAGCTCTGCGAGCGCATGGCTTCGCTCGCCGCCATGACAATCGATGAGAAGGGTCTCATCATCCCCGAAGAGGAGGAGAAAGAGGTCCTGATCTCCCTGAGGGATGTCACCAAGGAATTCCCCTCGGGCGATGGAGTGCTTCAGGTACTCAAAGGCATAAACCTCGATATATACAAGAACGAATTTGTCGTAGTGCTCGGTGAGTCGGGCTGCGGAAAGTCGACGATGATGAATATCGTCGGCGGAATGGAAGCCCTGACGGACGGCAAGCTCCTCGTGGAGGAGAAGGATTTCTCGCATCCCACGGATGCCGATCTCACCGAGTTCCGAAGAAAATACATAGGCTTTATCTTCCAGTCATACAACCTCATGCCGAACCTTACCGCCGTTGAAAATGTGAGGTTTGTGGCTGAGCTCGTGGACGAGCCCATGGACTCCGCCGAGGCCATTGCAAAGGTAAATCTTTCCGACCGCGCCGACAACTATCCCGGCCAGCTTTCGGGCGGACAGCAGCAGCGCGTGTCAATAGCACGCGCCATAGTCAAACGCCCGAAACTCATCCTGGCCGATGAGCCGACGGCGGCGCTCGACTATACCACCAGCATTGAGGTTTTAAAGGTCGTCGAGGACATTGTCCGCGACGAGGGTACAACCGTCATGATGGTAACCCACAACCCTGAAATCGCGAAGATGGCGGACCGCGTCGTAAAGGTCCGCTCGGGAAAAATAGCGAGCATTAAGCGTAATCTCCATCCGCTCCATGCTGAAGAACTGGTATGGTGATTATATGAAGAAAACACAACTCAAAGATTCCTTAAGGAATATAAGCCGGCAGAAGGTATCATTTCTGTCAATTGTCATAATCGCCGCCATGGCGGTTATGGCGTATACCGGTCTGAACTTCGCGTCGGAAGCAATATCGGGTAACGCGAGCAGGTTCTATGACTCGGTCAAATTCCGTGATGTGGAGATAGTCTCGTCACTTCTCGTCTCCGAAGAGGACCTGAAGGCCTTAAAGGAGATAGACGGTGTTGAAAATGCCGAACTTGTATGGCAGTCCTCCGGAACACTGAAAAAAGGTAACGAGGACATATCCGTCAGCGTGGTTTCCCTGACGAAGGAAGTAAACGTACCGTCACTTGTCTCCGGACGTCTTCCGAAGTCCGCGGACGAATGCCTCATAGATTTTGAACTGGCAGGAAAAAACGACATCCGTGAGGGAGATAAGATCACAATAAAGGATGCCGCCTATCTCAAAGGCGAGGAATTCAAAGTATGCGGTCTCTCCATGAATGCCGATCATGCCGTAAACATGATGGCCATGCCCGGTGCACGGTATGTGACGGTTCTGCCGGATGCATTTGACCGCGAATCGCTCGACGGCTGCGGCATGAAGGCTGTTGCGGGCTTCAAAGACGTTATCGGAACGAACCGTTTTGGTGCTGACTACAAGGCATATACAGAAGGTGTGCTGGATAAAATCGAAGCGCTTGCCGATACCCAGACTGACCGTCGCACGGACGCAATCATGGACAAGTACAATGCCCAGATTGCAGATGGTGAGGAGCAGCTGAAAGAGGCAAAGACTCAGCTTGACGCGGCGAAGGCCGAACTCGATGCCGGCAAGGCTGAACTTGATGCCCGTGAGCAGGAGTATGCCGACGGCGGCAAGCTGCTTTCGGAAAAGGAGAAAGAAATCTCCGATGCCGAGAAGAAACTCGCCGAGGCAAGGGCTCAGCTTACTGAGGGCTACAGGTCCATTGACGATGCAAAAAACACTGTCCGTGAAAATGTCAAAGACGCAATCAGGAAAGGACTCGGACAGGAATACGTGGATGCGGTCAAATGGGGATCTCCCACGGACACATTCGATGTGGACGACCCGAATCTCACCGCAACAAGACTTTATCTGCTGCAGCACCACTACATTGACCTCAATGAGCCGATGTTGGGCCATATCTCATTTGTTCTTTCCAGTCTTCTGCAGCAGGGCATTACGGAAGAGCAGATTCTTGCTGCGGCTGAAAAGGTGTACGGTGTAATAGAAATATTCCCGGAGGAGGGAATCATTCAGGCTGTCGCCCGTAAGATTACAGAGACATACAACAACTTTGACAATAAATATGAGCAGTTTGCGGGCGCCGCCCGTCTCTGGGACGAGAAGCACGCGGAGTACCTTGCCGCACTCGCTCAGCTTAAAGACGGCAAGGCACAGTGGAATGCCGGCCGCACCGAGTACAGAAACGCACGCGCGGCTCTCGACTACGGCTGGAGCAAATACAACGACGGCCTTGCGCAGTATGAGGCGGGCCTCAATGAGTACAATCTCGGCCTCGCCGAACTTGAGAAGGCCAAGGCGCGCCTTTCCGGTGTCGACCCCTGTCAGTGGGTTGTTCTCGGTCCCGGCGGAAACGGGTCCTACGGTATGATTGACTCATCAGTAAAGAATATTTCCGACATGGGTATTACATTTGCCCTTATCTTCATACTTGTCGGTGCCCTGGTAATATACGCGACAATCGGACGTATAGTGGACGAGCAGAGAAAACTCGTCGGTGCCACCAAGGCGCTCGGTCTTTACCGGAGAGAGATATTCCAAAAGTATCTCATGTTCGGTGTAGGCGGCACAATAATCGGTATGATTCTCGGCGTTGTCGGCGGATACTTCCTGATTCAGCCCATACTCACCGTGACATACGGCAGATTCTATAATTTTGAATGTTCGCACAAAGCCTTCATTCTCCTGATGTCGCTGATAGTAATTGTCTGCGGTATCATACTCGCGACAGTTGCCGTCTGGAGTGCGTGCTCGGTTCTTCTTCGCTCAAGCGCGATGAACCTCATGCAGGACAAGGCTCCCGGCACAAGCAAAAAGAGCGGAAAGGCATCATCGAAATCTCTCTATACGCGTCTTATCCTGCTCAACATGCTGACGGACAAGAAGCGCGTGGCCGTAACAATCGTCAGCATTGCGGGCTGCTGTGCCCTCCTTGTCGGAGGCTTTACAATGCGTATTGCCATTGTTCAGGCGATTGACCGCCAGTTTACTGAAATAACCCATTACGATTCAATTACGATCTTCTCCGACGATGCGGCAGAAAAGCAGCTGCCTGTTACACAGACACGGCTTGAAAGTGCCGGAGCCGACACCTTTGCCCTGATGACGGCGGATATGCCGTTTGTGGCCGCCGGCTCTATAAAACCCGGCCTCATCTATTGCGGCGATCTCGACGCAATCCAGTCCTTCTTCGCCGCGGCGGACGGAACTTCCGGGGAGAAGATTGATGCCGATGCCGAAGGTATATGGGTGTTCAGCGGACTTCTGGACAAGGTCGACTTCAAAGCGGGAGACACATTCATCGTATATGACAGGAACATGCAGCCGCACAGCGCAAAGGTCGCCGGAACATTCAAAAACTATTTCGGCCGTGAAATACTCATGAATGAGAAGACATATGAGAGTATTTTCGGTGAGATTCCGCAGAAGAACACCCTGCTTACAATCAATAAGAATGCCACGGCGGAGAGCGTAAAAAGAATACTCTCTTCGACAGACGGTGTTGAGAGCACGGCTTATTCGCTTGAGACACATGATGAGTACAGAAATCTGGCATCCGCGCTTGACCTTATAGCCCTTCTCATGGTGGTTATCGCGGGCGTCATGGCATACTTCATCATCCTGAATCTCGTTACGATGCATGTAAACCAGAAACGAAGAGAACTCACAATCATGCGTGTAAACGGCTTCACCGTGAAGGAGGCAGTCGGCTACATCCTTCGTGAGACAGTTGTGTCAAATATCGCAGGTATAATCCTCGGTCTCGGAGCGGGAATGCTTCTCGGATACCGTGTAATCATGCTCCTTGAAGGTGTAGGAACGCATTACATCCACGAACCCAGGCCTACGGCCATGCTCCTTGCAATACTCATAACAATAATTTTCAGTGTATTAGTCAACTTCCTGGCACTTCGTAAGGTCAAGTACCTTAAACTTACCGATATAGCGTAAAAAGTATTTGGAGGAATTGAAATGTATAAGAAAGCGTTGACCCCGCGTCTTATGCGAACCCATGCAGAAGTCCCCAGAATGGTTGTTGAGACCAAGAATAAGTTCCCCATCGTGTTTGTCCATGGTGCAATGGGATGGGGAGAGGATGACCTCTGGAACAAGTTCATGAGATACTACGGTTTTGTCCGTATGGACATACCGCGTATGTGCCGTACGATCGGACTGGAGGCCGTAGCGCCCTCGCTCGGTCCCTACGTGCCCTGCTGGGACCGCGCATGCGACCTGTGGGCGCAGCTTGTAGGCGGTACCGTGGACTACGGAGAAGTCCACTCCAAGCGCTACAAGCACGACCGCTACGGCCGTACCTATGACAAACCCCTCATCCCCGACTGGGGTGAGCTCGACGATGAAGGCAAGCGCAAGAAGATCTGCCTTATCGGTCACTCCTTCGGAGCGCCCGTCGTCAGGGTATTTATGTCGATTCTCGCCGAAGGCTCCGCGGAGGAGCGTGAGGCGACGCCGGAGAGCGAACTTTCCGAGTTCTTCAAAGGCGGCAAGGCCGACTGGGTACATGCGATAACGACGCTCGCCGGCATTAACAACGGCCTCACGCTCGTTGAAATCTTCGGCGAGGATGTCTGCGCTCCGCTCTGGTCGGGTCTGCATTTCCTCATAAGCCTTATCATGGACATACCGATTGCCCGTGTAATCTACGACATGAAATTCGATCAGTACCATCTGACCTCAAAGCCGGGAGGTATCTACACCCCCATTTGGGAGAAGTGGCGCGGCGCGAGAAATATGGCGCAGAAGCAGCTCAACTCGATGGTACATGAGGTCACGTTCCCCGGCTCTGCCGAACTTACGGCAGAATATCCGGGTCCCTACCCCAATGTCTACTACTTCTGCTACGCGGGCGCCGCGACAGAGTACAACGACAAAGGTTATGCCGTAACCAGGCGGGAGATGTTCTCGCCCACCCGTATAGTCGGACCGATAACAGGCCGCCTCAAGATGAAGCCCAACGACCGCTCGCCGGGCTTTGACGAGAGCTGGAGGCAGAGCGACACGCTCGTCCCCGTAAAGACGGCCCAGAACCCGCTCGCCGAGCCCGCCGAGGACTATGTTTCAATGGATGAGTGCAGACCGGGCGTCTGGTATAAAATGCCGCTCGAGTCCAAAGACCATCTCGCCTATATGGGCGTAGGTGAAGAGAACGAAATCTACGGCGCTTTCATGCTCAGTGTAATAACACGTATGCTGAATCTGCCCACCGCAGACGGCAATGATGTTCGTTTGAAATAGTCCCGATAGACGGAGGTACATAAATAATGGGAATTTTCAAAAAGAAGAGAAAAATAACAAGAAAGGACATGAAAGTCTTCAGAAAGTCCCAGCAGGGCGAACTTGATGCGGTCCTTATGTATGAGAAACTCGCAAAAAGCGTGAGACGCAAAAGGGACAAAGAGACCTTTGAGCGCCTTGCAAAAGACGAACAGCGTCATGCGGACGTATTTTTCGCATTCACAAAGGACGAGGATATGAAGCCCAAGAAGGCCAAATCAATTGCCGTGCCGCTTCTCACCAAAGTCCTCGGCAGAAAAATCGTCTATCGCGTAATAGCGAAGGCTGAGTACGACGCCGAAAAGAACTATATGCCGGTTGTAAAGAAATTCCCGGAAGTAGAAGACGTAA
>JAEEGK010026623.1_pt1 | contig 11755 bp, 6 predicted proteins | sample 8958771 | NCBI WGS metagenome assembly JAEEGK01 (sample SAMN16246547, study PRJNA631951) | gut metagenome | biome: gut microbiome; feature: rumen; material: SC-attached | host: Bos | place: Iran: Karaj | collected 2018-10 | reverse complement strand
TCAAAATAATTATTATTTATTACCATTACCATTAATTTTTTTGGATCTTTTTTTATTAAAGTATTTGGTGTTCCATAATTATCATTATTTTCATTATTATTATCATCATTATCATCATTATTATTATTTGAATTATTATTATTAGTATATGTATTATTATTATTATCATATGTATCATTATTGTTTATTTCATTATTATTATTATTTATATTTTCTTTTAATTCATTTTGAGAATTTGAATCATAGTTTTGATTTTTATTTGCATTTCTAATTGGAGGATTATCTAAAAAAAATTGAAATAAATTAACTCTAATAGAAATCAATCCATTAATAATATATAAAATTAAAAAAGGAATCTGACTAATAATACATGTAAGCATAATATAACTTCCTGCATTTTTAATAAAATGTCCAAAATCAAATACATTTTTGTAACATTTAATAACTTTAATATTAGCATCATTAATCATTTCTAAATAATCACCAGTAACAGAATTATCAAAAATATTATTTAAAAAATCTGTTTTTACATCACAAGAACAATTAGCTTGTAATGTTTCAACATCAATACTAACTAATTCACAACCCTCTTCACAATAAGAAATATTTTGAAAATAAACTTTAATTCTATCTTCTAAAATAATATCTTTTCCATTATCAGTAAATTCAAAACAAACATTAGTAAAAAAAGGATCATTAATATCATAAAGATTAATATTATAATCATCTAAAAATTGTTTTGCCATTTTTATATTCTCTTCATATTCTTCTGGAATAGAAACAATAACATTTGTTTTAAGTGATTCACATGGTTTTTTTGATAATTCAATATTATTATTATTATTATATATTTTATATTCAGTTTGACTTGATGTTGAACTTAATAATAATATTGTTAATAAAGTATTTTCTGGTATTGAATTTACTTCTTTTATTTTATTGACACAATCAGTTAAATCTGGAAAATTAATTTCATTTTTAATATCATTAATACATTCTTCATTTTTATAAATTAAAAGAGTATATTTTGAATTAGTATTTTTATATATATTAACATGTTGATTATTTGAATGATAATATTCCATATAAGAATCAATTAAATTTGGTATTGATTCATTTAAATTTGAAATATCATTTTTTAATTTAAAATAACTTTTCCTACAATTTTCACCATCCATACATTTATTCCCACTTCCAATTATAGTATCATCAGGACAATTTTCAACACATTTATTTTCATATAAAAATACTCTTCCATTAATATTATTAACACAATCATCATAACATCTTTTACTATTTTCATCTAAATAAGGATAATTATTTGGACATGAATCAACACAAATATAATTGAAATTAGAATCTACATAAAAATATTGATCATATTCACATATATTAGTACATTGACCACTTTTAAATGGATTAATAAATTGTCCTGTTAAACAAGAAGTACATTTATTATCATTTTCATCACCAACTTCAATACAAGTTAAACAATTTTCATAACATAATTCATAATATGGAATAATTGAAAGAGTATTTAAAACAAAATTATCTTCTTTTGTACTTTCACTATAACAAAATTTAGTTCCTAATAAAAAATAATATGAACTAATACATTCATTACAATGATTATTATAATCTGAACAAGTATTACATTCAATATTACATTCTTCATATTTTCCACTATTAGAATTTAAATAATAATGACTAAAATAATCTTCTTTAATAACTTCATTAATACAAATAGTAGAATCACTATATAAAGGATAATAATTACTTGAACATTGATTACTAATACATTTTGGATTAGTTACATCATTACTAATTTCACTACAAGATAAACATGCTTCATTACAATATTGAAGAACATTTATTGTTTCACTTCCTTGAGTTATAGAAACTAAAATTGTATTTTGTGGTTTTGTACTAATACTTTTACATGAAAAATTAGGCATTGGAATTGAATTATCTTCATTTGATAAAATATAATAATTAGTATTACATTCAGTACATTTATTTTCAATATTATCATTTTCCATATAATATTTATCACATTTTTTACATGATATAATACAAGGTTTAAATACTTTTTCAACTGCATCAACATACCAATTATCAAGTGAAGTAGAATATAAATAACATTCTAAATTAGGAGAAGAAGTAGTACTTTTAGGATAATAATTTAAAGCGCATTCACTACATAAAGTTGTTGGTGATGTTGATTGATTACTACAATATTTACATGAATTATCACATTTTTCAAATTGATTTGTATTTATATTAAAATAATATCCTATAATTATTGTATCTTTATCAATACAAAGAATATTATTTGTATCTGTTGAATCATTATTTACTGGATAATATGAATTAGAACTTGTAGATAAATTTATTGAATTATCACATAAAATGCATTTTGTATCTTTTTCTGATGTTCCTATTTGAGAACATGTTAAACAACCATTATAACATTTTTTAAATATATTTAATGTATTATCAAAAAAATAAAAGTTATATTCATAATTTTTATTCCAACAATAATCAGTTCCTTCATAATCACTTGGAACAGGATAAAATCCAATACTATTATCACAAGTACAAGTAAGTGATAAATCTGCATTTCTAGAACATGTTTTGGCATTTCCAGTTATAGGAAAATATTTATGATATAAAGAATCATAATAATAATTATTTACTGTTTGAGTTGTTGAGTAACATGTACCAGTATCACTAGGAAAACTAGAAAATGATAATGAAAAATCACCTGAACATTTTGGATAATAAACTGAGATTACTGTATTTATACCATCTGATAAAATAAATCCTATTGCATTATTATCAAATTCTACTAAATTAATTATTTGGTCATTTCCATTAGGTAAAATTTTAATTAAACCAGTTGTTGTTTGACCAGGTAAAAAATCAAATTGTGCACTCTCATTAACATATATGACTGAAAGTAAATTATTTTCTGTTATGCCAACTCCATTTATATCTGTTGATTGTCTACAAATTACAGGATATAAATTATCATTTCTTATTCCAACAAAACATTGTCTTATTTTTTTTGTATTTGACATTATAAATGCATATTCTTGAGTCTCAGCATCACTTGCTAAATATAAAGGATTTGTGTTTCCAATTGTTAACTTACCAATATTACAAAAATAAAATATATTATCACTTACTCTTTTTTTAATTGCACAAAATAAAACTTTATCATTTCTAATTCTTTTAGAAAAAACTCCTAAATTCAAGATTTGTATTCCATCTCTATTTGGTTGATGTTCCATATTAATAGTTTTAACATCATCTTGTTTAATAATAGCAAAACTCTTATTATATAAAGTATAATAAAGGATTTCATTTGAAGTATAAGAATAAAAACAAACTGTATATAAAGAAGGAAATAAAGTACAAGTAATTTGATTATCAGATATACCCGAAAGTGTAGTTGTTAACTTAATATTAGTTTTATAATATAATTTAATAGTTACAAGACTATTAAATGAAGTTGCAAGAATAAAATGTTCATTTGCACAAGAAAGTGAAATTGCATTATCTGAATAATCATTTACTTTATTATCATTACTTACAATAATAGATTCTGAATCAATATTAAAAAAAGTTAATGTTTTATCATCAGCACTTAAAATAACAATTAAATTATCATTTATTTGACAAGCATCCGAGTCTACTCCTTTAAATTGTAATGGAATTATTTGATTTGATGTTTCATAAATTGTAGCATCTGAATTTAATTTTATTAAATAACCATTTGATGTAATTACAAGTTGGGTATAATCATGTGAATCAATTGGAATTGTTATTGATTGATTTCCTCCATTTTGTTTTAATGTTTCTGTGCTTATCGTTATTTGAGTTTTTATATTTTTTATTAGAAATAATATGAAGAAAGAAAATAAAAACATATTTTATTTTTATTTTTTTTTAATTTTTTTTGATATATTTTGATTTATTTTTTTCCTTATTTATATTTTTAAAATGAATAATTATAAGGAAGGAATTTTAATTTGAATTTATTTGTAAAAAAAATTTTATTTTTTTTGGGAAATATAATTTGAATTTAAAATAAAAAAAACGAAAATAATTAAATTTTTTTAATTTAAAAAAAAATATAAAAATAAAATGACAGATAAATTTATTACATTATTTGGAATTCCAAAAAAAACAGAAGAAAAAACAGAAAAAGATATTGAAGAAGGAGAAAATGAAGAATCATCAATGTTAAAAACAATAAAATCTTCATTAACTGAAACTGTAGAAGTTGAAATAAATTACACTTATTTTTTTATTGTTTTTGCAGTTGGATTATTATTTATAATTTTATCCTTTTTTCATTTACCTTTAATAATTTTTTTCCCAGGAAAATTTTCTTCTCTTTTTTCAATTGGATCTTTAATAATTTTATTAAGTTTTATTTTTATTTATGGAACTTGTGAATTTATTAAAATGTTATTTAAGAAAGAAAGATGTTTTTATACTATTATTTATTTATTTTCTGTGATTGGTGGTTTTATTTTTTCTTATTTATATAATTATTATATTGTTGTTTTAATTTGTACTTTTATTCAATTAATTTCAATTATTATTTTTATTCTAACTTTTATTCCTGGTGGTTATAATGGAATTTCTATTATTTTTCAAATGATTTCTTTTCCTTTAAAAGCTTTTTTTTCTTCTAATAAATAATAAAAAATTTAATTTATTAAAATAATATAAATTTAAAAATTAAAAAAAATAAAATTAAACAATATTAAAAATAATTATTTATTAAAATTTATATAAAATATTTGATTTTAATTCATAATAAAAAAAATTTAAGAATCAAAAACTTTTGGTAATAAAAAAGTAACATCAATTTGGCAAATAGGACATTTTTTTTTTTTACTCATAATTTCCATTCCACATTCATAACAAACACATCTATGTCCACAAGGAATAAAAACACTTTCACTAATTTTACTTAAACAAAAACAACATTGAGTTCTTACTTCTTTTTCTTTCATAAATTGATAATTAATCATATTTTCTTGTGAATCTGCAATTTGATTTTCATTTATATTTTCAATCATATTATATAATTCATTTCTATTTATAAAAATTTTCATTGCATTTATTTCAAAAGGATCTTTTATTGGTTGATTAAATTTAATATAATCACCTTGATAAAAATTCATTATTTTTCCTTCATTAAATATTTTTATCATTTTCAAAGGATAAAATTTATTTTGGCAATAATTACATTTAATAACATCATTAAATTCATAATTATCATAATTATTATAATTATCATAATTAAAATTATTATTATCATTATTTTCATTTTTTTTAACAATAACAAAATTATTTGTATCACATTTAGTACAAATAAAATTTCTAAAAGCAATTCCACAATCTTTATAACCACATTTAATAATTGAACCATCAAAATATGAATTATTCTTATCATATAAAGGTTTTTTACATTTACAACAATAATAATAATTAAATAATTTTTGACAATTTATATAAGGACATAAAATACTTTGTCCAAATCTTAATTTTTCATTTAATCCTTGAATTCCATTTTTACAATGTGGACATCTTATTGAAAAAAATAAAATATTACATTTAACACATTTTATATTTTGTCCTTCTAAAATTTCTCTTGTTTCAACTTGATAATTTTTACAATTTGGACATAAAAAAATAGAAAATCTTTTTAAACAATTTTCATATATACAATTATACATTGTTCCATATGAAAAATCTCCTTTTGGAAAAATATTAAATTTTAAACAAAAAGGACAAGGAATTTTACAAAAAATTTTATTACAATTTTTATTTGAACATATTATTTTTTGACCATGAAAATATATTTTTTTATCTTTGAAAATATTAGGTTGTTTACAAAAAATACAATTTACAATTTGAAATTTTATATTATCATGAGATGGATTTTTATAAGGACATTTTAAAATATTTCCTTCAATATAATTTCTCTTATCATTTTTAATATTAAAAGCAACTAAACAAAAAGGACAAAATAAATTAGTAAAAAGAAATTGACAATAAATACATTTTAAATTAACACCAAAAAAATTTCCTCCTTTAGGAAAAAAATTATTTTTATGACAATTAGGACAATTTAACATATTAAAACTTTGATTACAATTTTCATAAGGACAAATAATATTTTGTCCTTGAATATATAAATTTTGAGGATATAAAAATAATAAAATTTTAGAACAATGAAAACAAGAAATTTTTTGAAATAAAAAATGAGGATTATGTCTATTACATTCTACAATTGTTCCTTCTAAATAAGGTAAATTTTTATTTGTTATTTTAGTAGAATAAGTAATTGAATTTGAACAATTTAAAAAAGGACATTTTATTTTTGCAAAGAAATTATTACAATTTTTATTTGGACATTTTACTGGAAATCTCCCATTAAAAAATATTTTTGTTGAACATAAATCACATTTTGTTATTGAAAATGTTTTTTGACATTTTTTATATGGACATTTTATTGTAAAGTTTTGAAAATCTATTATTTGATTAAAATAAATTGGATTTGTACAATGGAAACATTTTATATAAAAAAATATATTTTGACATTTTTGACATTTTATTGGAAATTCTTGAATTAAAGGATTTTCTTTTGTGTTTTCTAAATCTAAATAACAATAAGGACATTTTATTTGTTTCTTTTTTATATCAGAAGAAGATTCAATTTTGGGTTTTTCATTTTTAGAAATTAAGTCTTTTATTTCTTTTTGTTTTTCTTCTTTATTTTCATTTTTATTTTCTATATTTTTGTTATTGTTTATATTTTCTATTTTATTTTCTATATTTTTGTTATTGTTTATATTTTCAATTTTATTTTCTATATTTTTGTTATTATTTATATTTTCAATTTTATTTTCTATATTTTTGTTATTGTTTATATTTTCAATTTTATTTTCTATATTTTTGTTATTGTTTATATTTTCAATTTTATTTTCTATGTTATTGTTATTGTTTTTATTTTCAATTTTATTTTCTATGTTATTGTTATCATTTTTATTTATTATGTTTTTATTTTCTTCATTTAATTTATTTATATTATCTTTTTCGTTTTCTAAATTTTTATTTTTTTGAATATTTATATTTTCCTCATTTGAATTATTTACTATATCATTTTCTATATTATTTTCTAAATTTTTAATATTTCTTATATTTTGATTTATATTTTTATTATGATTATTTTCTATTTTATATTCTGAATTATTATTATTTATATTTTGATTTATTTTATCTTTATTGATATCATTTTCTATATTATTTTCTGACTTATAATTATTATCTAAATTATGATTTATATTTTCTTTATTAATGCTGATTTTACTTTCTTCATTTATATTATTTATATTTTTGATTTTATTATCTTCATTAATATTGATTTTACTTTCTTCATTAATATTATTTATATTCTGGATTTTACTTTCTTGATTCATATTATTTATATTCTGGATTTTACTTTCTTCATTAATATTATTTATATTCTGGATTTTACTTTCTTCATTCATATTATCTATATCTTGAATTTTACTTTCTTCTTTATTATTATTATTTTCATCATTATTAATTTCAACTTCAGAATTTATTGAAGTTGTATTATTAATTTCTTCAGACATTTTTGATTTATTAATTAAAATAAGTAAACTATTTAAATTATAAAAAAAATAATATAAAAATATTCAAAATATTTAAATCAAAAAATAAATAATTTTAATATTAAAAGTATTATATAAATTGAATAATATATATAAAAAAAATAAAAATCAAATTAAAAAATAAAAAAAAAATAATATTTTGAAAAATTATGTCATTAAAATTTATATTTTTCTTTTATTTAATTCAAAAAATTATTTTATTTGACCAAGAAAAAATTGACAAAGTAAATGAAGTATTAGAATGGGCAAAAATAAAAAATATTACAATTCATGAATCACTAACATTAAATCCAGTAGATGAAAATCACAATCTTCCTTTTTTCACAGCAAATGATAATATTCCAATAAATAAAACAATAATTTCAATACCAAGAAATATGATAATAAGTCAAGAATTAATTTCAAATTTTTATAAAAATAAAAAAAAAGGAAAATATTATAATTTATGGGAAAAAATTTTAAATTTAGAAAATGATTATATACATTATCTTTCAACAAAAGAATTATTTTATATGACAACTATGATAGAACATTCAATGAGAATTAAAAAAGGAAAATTTTATAAAGAATTTAAACCTTATTTTAATCTTTATGAATATACAAATTTAGGTAATTTTCCTATTTTTTATTCTGAAGAAGAATTAAATTTATTAAAAGGAACAAATTTATTTGAAGAAATAAAAAGAGCAAAAGAATCTTTAGAAAATGAAGAAAAAGTTTTATATGATGAGTTTAATTTTAAAAAAGCAGATCAAGAAAATTTTTTAAAATATAGAGTTTTAATATTAGCAAATTCAATAATAAATGAAAATAGAACAATTTTAATTCCATTTTTAGATTTATTTTCAAAAGATATGTTTAATGATTTAATTGATGTAGAATATTTATATAATAAAGCAATGAAAAGATTTGTAATAAGAACAACAAAAGAAATTAAAAAAGGAAAAGAAATAGTAATCAATTCAAAACCAATTCCTAATACTTCTGCTTTATTATATTTTGGTTATACTTCAGAAAAAAATAATGTTGTTGGAAGATTTATTATTGAGGTAGTTAATAATATTTTTAGAAAAAGATTAAATTGGGATGGAAGTATTAAATTAATTAATAATTCTTATGATATTGGAAGTACTAATTATATTGAAAATATTATTGGAACTTATCAAGATTTAAAAATGAAATTAAGTGATTATAAAAAAAAGGAATATGGAGAATATTTATTAATGAAAGAAAATATTATGGATTATTTAAATATTTATAGTAAATTTACTGATGAGTTATATTCAAAATATTTTTATGGACAAAAAAAAATTAATAATGTTAAAAGAATTTTATTTTTAGAAAAAAGAGTCCTTGAAAAAAGAATTAATCAAATTGATAATATTATAAATGAGATAAAAAAAAATATCACAAAACAAACAGATTTATAAAATAATAAATAATTTAAATTTAATAAATTATAAACTTTAATATCAGAATAAAAAAAATATATTTGGAAAAATAATTTAAAAATATTTATATTCAAAAACCCTTTTTTAACTCATCAAGTATCAATTTAATTAAATAATTTTATGGAAAAAAATAATTAAAAACAATTGATAATATGACAGAACAAATAATAGAAAATATAAAAGATGAAAAAAAAGAAAGTAAACAAAATAAAAACCAAATTAATATATCATCAAAACCAAAAAAGTAAAATTAATCAAAAATAAAAAATAGTATTATTATTAATCCAAAATCTTTTCCAAAAGATTTTTTTGAACCAATAAAAAATGAGGAAAAACAAAATAATTTATTTAAATCACAACAAATTTATATTGATTTACAAAGTGAATATGATGAAGATAAAGAACTTTTAGATTTATTAGAAGGAAAAGGTAATTAATTATATATAAATAATATTTTTATTTTGAGAAATAGATAATAAAGAAAAAGAAAAAAATAATAAAAAAAAAGTTTTATGTGAAGATGTTATTCCTGAAGAAGATGAAGAAAAACAAAAAACAGAAATGAAATTTTATAATAATAATAATAATTTAAATAATAACAATAATAATAATTATAATAATTATAATAATTCTAATATTCATACAAATACTAATAATTATAATATTATAAAAAAAAATATCAATAATAAAGATGAAAAATTAGATGAAATAAAAGACAAGAAAAATAATAGTAATCCAAAATATAAGCCTAATTATTTAAAAAAAATGATAATAGATGTAAATAATATTAATGAAAAAAGTTCAAAATCTCCTCAATTATATACAATACAAAATAAAATAAATAATACAAATAATAATTTAAATAATTCAAATAATATAAATACTATAAATAATAATAACTATAATATAAATCAAAATCCACTTTTCACATCATGGAATAGAAAAACAAAATTAAATCAAGAAAAAGAAAAAAGTGAAATATCAAATTTACTATCATCATCAAGTCAAAATCATAAATTTAATTTTTATCTCCCAGAAATAAATCAATCAAGTACAATTTCAAAATTAAAAAAAAATATAAATATAATCAATAATAATTTAGATACTCAATCCACAACAAATGAATCAAAAAAGATTAATTCAAATGGAAATAATACAGATGAATATTCTAAAGATAGAATTGATTTAATGAGTGCAAACTTTATATCAAATTTAAATATTAATTCTGCAACAAGTAATATAATAATTCCAATGATTCCTTTAAAAAGACCAAATAGTAATTTTAATATAGGAGGAAATAATCTTTGGGAAAAAATAGATAATTTAAATTCAAAAATTATAAATACTGAACAAATGATAGATAAAAGGAATATAAATAATTATAATAATTTAAATAATGTAGATTCAAAAAATTTACAAAATTCACATTCAGTTGAAAGAGGAAAAGTTTCAACTGCTCCTTTAATAAATAATAATAATATGAAATTACATAAAATTAAAATTGAAAAAGGAATGATGAATACAAAATTGGCTGATTCAATTAATAGAAAAATGTATAATTTTGAAGTAAATGAATATTATTTAAATAATAATTTATATAATAAATGTAATAAAAATAGTTATAGACAATTAAGTAATAATAATAATAAACAACCTTTTAGAATTTCAAAAAATAAAATTAATAGTAATGGAGAAAACAATTATCATTAAAATGTTATTTTTTATATTTTTTTTTATTTATTTTTTTAATAAATACATTATCAAATAATATTTAATTTAAAAAATTAATATAAAAGAAAATTTTATAAAATAATGAATATTAATTAAAACAAAATTTATCATCTTAATGATAATCTTTTATCATATTTTGTTTATTAAGATAATTCAAATCTAAATCATATTTATTAGGATCAAAATCACTATCTTCAAAAGTTTCAAATTCACTTAAAACAGAAAATAAATCATTTGAAAAATTGTGAGTATAACTATCATCTTCAAAAGTTATTCCTTCATTTTTAATTCCTTCAATAAATTCAACCTCATTTTCAATATAATCATCTCTTTGTTTTAATTTAATTTCATCATTTAAAATTTCATAATTACTTTTCTTAGGTTTTTTCTTTTTTTTTTTATCCATTCCAATAATATTTTTTTTTTCTTCATTATAATTACCATTTAATTCTTTAACTCTTATTTCTTGTAATTTTTGATAATTATCTTCATTATTTTTATCTTTAATATATTCTTTCATTTTTTCTTTTAATTCATCATCAATTTTTTGTTCATATTTTTTACAATGTTTTTCATAATTTTTAATATGGATTTTTTCATTTGGATCAAATGGACTTACTATTATATTAGGATTTTTATCTTTGTCTGGACATTTATATTCATGAATTACTAATCTACTTCTTTTAACTTTATGATTTTTATTATATCTACAACAAACTAAATCTGACATTTTATTTTTATTAATTTATTTCTATTTTTTTCTTTTTCAATATTTATTTTTTTTTTATTTTTTTTTGTTGTTTTTTGTAAATATTTTAGTATAAATTAATTAATTTAAGTTTTTTTTTTTTT
>JAEEGK010026622.1_pt1 | contig 11755 bp, 3 predicted proteins | sample 8958771 | NCBI WGS metagenome assembly JAEEGK01 (sample SAMN16246547, study PRJNA631951) | gut metagenome | biome: gut microbiome; feature: rumen; material: SC-attached | host: Bos | place: Iran: Karaj | collected 2018-10 | reverse complement strand
ACAAAAAAAAAATAAAAATTAAAATTATTAATAATAAATATATTTTAATATAAAAAAATAGGATTCATTCATTATATTTCTTCTTATGAGATTTTTGAAAAGATTGAATTAAATGAAATATGGGGTTTATATTGTTTGTTATCTATTTTTATTTTAAGTTTAAAAAAGAAATGTTGTTTTAGGTTTTTTATGACTTATATCTTCTTTTTAATAGTATTAAATATTAAAATAAATGAATAGATTAAAATTAGACCGGTTAATTTATTTCAAATTTTTGGAGAAGAATTTTTTAATATTTTTAACAAACTATTTTTTTTCTTATGAATTAAGTCTCCAAAAAATTTGATTTTTAAAAAAAATATTCCTTTTTCAATAATATTCACAATAATAAGAATATTTTTAAAGTAATCATAATAAAATCTTCTTCAAGTGAAGAAATAAATGTGAAAAAGAGTTCATATTATTTTATGAAAATTGAAATTTATAAAAATTAAGAATATTTCATGTTCAATTATATTAACAGAAATTTTTGTTTTTGATTTGAATGAATTATTTTAATATGTAAAACCGGAAAATCCATTTATTATATTATTATCAATATCTTTAGAATAAATAACAGAAATATTACTTTGAAGATAGTCATTATATTTTTTAAAGAATAGTTTTTGATTTTCTGTGAATTTTTTTTATTATTCATAAATATTTTAAAACTGAATTATTAATTCTAGTTAATAGTAATTAATCACTTAAAAGATGAAAATCAATTAATCAAAACTATTTAAATTCCTTTCTTTACCATAGTATATATCTAATTAACTTGATGTTACAAAATTTGGAATTCTAATTATATAATCTTTTAAACATAATAATACTTTTTCTAGATTAAATTCTAAATCATATTTATTCTTGTATAATATTATTTGATTAATTTTTAGAAATAATTTTCTTTTAATTTAATTCTATAAAAAAATGGCTCATGAATTAACTTTTGAACAAATTCAAAAATGTAAAAAAGTATTTGATGAAAATAAAAATAGAGATGACTTAGATAGAGATGATGCAAAAATGCCTGTTTTAAATATCCCAAAAGCAATGAAAGATTTAGATTTTGAAATGACACAAAATGAAATAGAAAATGTTATGAATGATTTAGGTTTACAAAGTGAAAACACCGAAGATGTTGATTTTCCTACTTTTTTAAGAATTGCTGCTATTAAATTTAAACAAAAAGAATTTGTTTCTGCTCTTGAAGAAGCTTTTAAATCTTTTGATAAAGATGGAAAAGATTATTTAACTTATGAAGAATTAAAAACTATTTTAACTGATTATGGACCGAAATTATCCAATGAAGAAGCTGATAATTTATTAAAAGAATTAAATGAAGATAAAGCAAAATTTAAATATAAAGAATTTGTTAAAAAGAATTTTTAAAAAAATACAAAAAAAAAATAATTATCATTAACCATTATACAACCAAATAAAAAAAAATAAAAAAATAAAAAAAATATAAAAAATGAAATCAACATATTTATTAACTACAACATTCTTCCTAACATTTCTTTTCTTTTATTACAACACTCCAAAATCCTCAAATTTAAATTTACAATCTTCAAATGCATCTCCATGGGAATTATACGATTATTATTTCTTTGCTTTGCAATGGGGAGCATCAATGTGTGCGAAAACAGGAAAAATATGTTATGAAAAATTAAAATCTGTTCCTCGTCATGAAGTAGCAATACATGGTCTTTGGCCCTCTCTTTTAAAAGGAAAAAATTTACCATCTTGCAATAGTGGACAAACAATAAAAATAAAAGATGATGAAAAAATGAAAGAAATAAGAATTTATTGGCCTTCTTTAAATGGAAATGCAAATACTGTTTTTTGGGAACATGAATATAATAAACACGGTTTTTGTTATAATAAGAGACTTGGATTTGATGGAAATGATTATCACAAATATTTTAATAAAGCTATGGAACTTTTTAAAAGCAAACAATTAAATCGTTTAATTATTAATGCTGTTGGAGAACATGTTGGAGAAAAGAAATTCAGTTATAATGATTTATATGGTGGTATTAGGAAAATTCTTGGAGGTGATTATTTCCAAATCACTTGTAATACTATTAATAAAAAACAATATCTTGCTGAAATTAGAATTGGGTTTGATCTTAATTTTGAATTGACTAAAATTAATAAAGGAAGTGGGTGCTCTAATAAAAAAGATATTGTTATTGAATTCACTCAATAATTTTTATAAAATATTTTTTATAGGCTTTTCCTTTTTAATAAAAAAAATATTTGATTATTGATTAAGACATATATTTTTTTTGTTTGTTTAAAATATTTTATTCATTTTTTTGTGTTTGAATAAAATTAAAAGATAAAAATATTTAAATGAAAACCACAAAAATGAATAAAAAAATAATAAATATAAACAATTACTTTACACTTATATTAAAAATATAATTTTGTTTAATTATTATGCACTATATTTATAATTTCACTTTTTTTGAAAACAGGAATTGGTGAATTGAAATTTGAATCACCATCATTTTTAGAATCTAATTTATATGAATTATTATTATTTCCACCACTAGTTAATTCCATTTGTTCATTTTTATTAATATTTTTAGAAATAATTAATTCATTTGCTTTATTCATATTTTTTCTTTTGAAGAAACAAAACAAAAATATAATTATTCCTACTAAAAAAATTAATCCTAAAGAAATACCAACTATTGCACCCATACTTAGTCCAGAATTATTTGATTTATCATCCTTATTATCATTATTATCATCATTAAAATTATTATTTCTATCATCATCATTATTATTATCATTATCATTTCCATCTTTACTATTATTTCCATTATTATCATTGTTTATTCGAGAATTATCATTATTTCCAGTATTATCATTATTTCCAGTATTATCATTATTTCCAGTATTATCATTATTTCCAGTATCATCGTTATTTCCAGTATCATCGTTATTTCCAGTATCATCGTTATTTCCAGTATTATCATTTCCATTATTTTGTGATGTCCCTTCAGTATCTACTATTTCTTCCACACCTCCAGAAATTTTATATATAGTTCCATTTCTATAAACTCCATAATTTTTAGATTCATCTTCAATAGCTTTTAACACAGCATAATTAGGTCCAGAAGGATTTAATTTCATAAAATTGATTTCAGGTAAACTCCCATCTATTCCTCTTTCTCCTGCTAATTCTTTCACATCAACACTTAAAAAATCACTGTTATCCAAAGTAATATCTCTATGATTCCAAGAATTAAATTGATTTTTAATATCAGTAAGATTAGCCATATATAAATTACCTTCAGTTCCATACATACTTTGAGTATTAGTTAATTTAGTATTATATTTATGAGCAATATTAAAAAAAACAACTTCTCTGGTTCCACAAATATCAACAACTTTCCCACTACTATCTAATTCCCAAGTTTCACTTCCTTCAGTCATATCAAAATTCGCTTTGTTATTATAAGCTCTATTATTAAACCAAGTAGCAGCTTTCCCAGGTTGATGATTAGAATAAAAGCCATTAGCTTTATTTGAAGCAGCAATACAATTTTTAACAACATGAACAGGAGGATTATCACCACTATATTTAGAATATTTTTCTTTAGCAGTAGCACTTTTTCCCCATCCACCAACTTTGAATCCATTACCATCTTGTATATCACTATTAGTATAATTAAGTTTAAAAGACCAACAACTATCAAAGAGATTAGAGCCATAACTGGAAATACAATCATAATTATCATCAGAATTATCCCAAGCTCTACATTCAATAAATTCAGCTCCTAAACCATGAGCACCGAAACCATCAGCATTCCCTTTTGAACCACTGTCTACTCCTGAATTATTATAAGCATCACATCTATATGCTATATTATAGGAATTCACCCCTGCGAAATAAAATCCTATAGCGTGATTTCCATATGCGTTTATTCTATTAAATCTTATATTTTTTCCTCTAGATTGAAAACATTCTGATTGGGATAATGATTTACCTCCTAATGCATTTATTTCCTCTTGAGACATTGTTGGAAGACCTGTACATGAAAAATCTTCTAATATTACATTTTCTACTCCATCGGGAATAAAGAAGCCTGTTACTCTTTGAGATATTATTCCATCTTTTAATTTGTATTTTTCAAGAAATTCAAAATCGAAAATCACTTTATCTGAAGGATCATATGCTTTATATGTTATTGAATTTTTAGTAAATTTATGAATATAGTTATATGTATTAGTTTGATCTGCTATTTCAAAATTTGTATATATTCCTCCTTTTATATAGACTGTATCTCCTTCATTTGCCATTTCTTGACATTTCATTAATGATAAATATGGATTTTCTATTGTTCCATCTCCTGTTTCATCATTTCCTGTTGTTGACATAAAAATGTTTGAAGTTTTTATCAAGGATATTATTATTGATAAATAAAGAAGTTTAAGAATTGGTTTCATATACTTTTTAAAAAAAATTATATTTCTTATATTATTTATGTTAATCTCTAGTAATAATTATTCAATCATAATTTTATTATTTAATTTCCTTCATCATTTGATTTTTATTCAATAAAATTTTTATCTTTTATTTAATAAAATCTAATTTATTTAGTTATAGTTATGTATGATTTTATATATATTATAAAAATTTTTAATTTATTTAAAACAGATTTTATTATGAATTGAATATATTTAAAAATATACTTTATATAACATTACACATATATATTTTATTGTTTTTTTTCTTTTATGAAAGAGAATATGATTTTACAATTATTGTTAAAATAAATCATATTAAAGAAAATATTAATTTATGAAAATTATAAAAAATTTATCAATTATTTTTAAAATATTCATCATCTGAATGATTCTGATATATTTTTCATTTTTAAATGCTTTTTATATTTATTTTTAATAATTAATTAAATGGTATATTAAAAATATTAATAATTATTTGACTCATTAAAGGATTATTTAATTGTTCATATATAAAATTTTAGTTTTAATTATTATGTGATTCATAATTATTTAATATCTTCTTTGGTTTTTTATTTGATTAATTGTTACTTCATATTGTTAAATAATATTTAATAGAACAATAAAAATTTAATTTAATTTAAATTAATGGGTTACTTTATTAAATGATTTAATTGGCAAAAACAGGGATTAAAACGTGAAAAAAATGTATTTGTGATTCAGAATATTTCATAATGAATAATAAGCCGGGAAAATTTTGATTAGTTCTTTATAGAATAATTTTAGGGATTAATAATTTTTTAAATTATTTATGATTGAAGAAGTTATCATAAAAGATGTATAGAGAAGGAAAAAAGTAAATATTCCATTTATAAAATTAGATATTAAAAGGAGAAAATTAGATACAGAGAAAAATAATTAAAATCTTTAATTGATTATTATTGTTTAATTTTTAATTTATATAATAAAAGTAAAAAAGTATAAAGAGTAGATCAAATAGAAAGGCAGATAAAAAATTATAATTGTTACTTTAATAATATAATTTCGGAAAATTGAAGAAGATATTTTGATTAAAGAAAAAAGGTTTTTGTTTTATGTTTGATTTAGTATAATTTGAGATAAAATTAATGAAAATCAATTTTAAAGTAAAACATCTGAGGAAAAAAATATTGTTGAAAATTCAAAAATCATTGTTTAATACTTTTAGTTTATGTATTTAAATATTTAATTATTATTTATGTAAATTAAAGTTTATTTTGTTCTAAATGTTTTTCAGATATTAAAATTTTTAAGAATAATTATGGATTTTATTTTAGTTTTGAATTTTTGTTTTAATAATATAATTTTAATGATTAGTTAAGTAAAAATTTTTGTATGAATAAATATTTATTATCTAATTTTACCTAAAAATCATATAACAACCTACTAATAAGAATAAATCAAACCTCATTAAACAAATTTAAAATTTCTAAAGAAAAAAAATATATAATAACAAAAAGGAAATATTAAATACAATTAATAATCCAAAAGAAAAAATAAATGAAAAAAGATGAAATGAATTATTATGATGCGAATGAAAAGGATAAAAACAATATTTTTTCGAATTTTAATGCTTTTTAAAAATTAATTTTCACGATTAGTTCATTCTATTATTTAATTTTTTATATATTATATAAATTTATAAATAAATTTAAAACCCTTTATTTTTGAAGTTTCATTAAAGTCCTTTTTTAACATTTTAATCAATTAAGAAAAAAATAAAAAGATAATTTTTCCTTTCAATTAATATTTTATATATTCTTTATTAATGAAAAAAATATTTAAAATAACAAAAAAATATTTATAAAATATTACTAGAAAATAAATGAAATTAATTAAATGCCAAAACAAAAAGAAAGAGAAATTTCAATTTTAGATAAATCATTATTTTTTTTTTCAAAAATAATCATTCCTTTTTTCACCAAATTATCATATTTATTTGAAAAATGTCTTCAATTTAAGATATATAAAATAGGAAGAATAATAATATTAATATTAAATTCAATTTTATTGGCATTTTATTCAGATTTAGAATCATCAAAGCCAATACATTATATTATTGAAAAAATTTTTTTATTTATTTATTTTATTAATTTTTCAATAAAACAAATAAGTTTCGGCTCATTCAAAAATAAAAAAGGTTTTTTCTATGATTTCTGGAATATTTTTGAATTTTCTCAATTAATAATAGGAATAATTTGTACATTGCCAAAAATAAGAAAGAATAAATATATATGTTGGTTTAGAGGTTTAAGACCATTTTCTTTAATTAAAGAAATTCCTCAATTAAATTTAATATTTTCTTCAGTTTTAATGTCTTTACAAGAAATGATAAATGTATTTATTTTACTTTTATTTATTTTTTTGGCTTATTCAGTCCTTGCTGTAAATATATGGGGAGGAATTTTTTATAGAAGATGTAGAGTAAATTCTTTTCCAATAAATGGAAAATTTGAAATTATTAATAATTCAAATATTTTATGTGGAGGATTAAATCAATGTAATAATTGTTATTCAATTTTTGATTTTTATAAAAATGGAACTTATTTTATTAGAAATAATATTAATGAAGAATTAAGAATTGAAGAATTAAATGAAGGTTACAGTACTTTTGATAATTTTTTTAAAGCTTTTTTAACTATTTATAATTGTATGACTCTTAATGGTTGGAGTAAAATTATGTATATGGTTCAAAATGGTTATTCTTATTCTGGAAGTACTATTTTTTTTGCTTCTTTAGTTATTATTCTTAATTATTTAGTATTAAATTTTACTATTGCTATTTTAATGGATAATATTGAAAAAAATGTTAAAAAAGATAATCAAGAAAGAAAAATTAAAATTAAATTAATTGACTTTGAAGCAGAAGCTAATAAAATTTTAATTAAAAAAACTAGTACATTTTTAAATAGTTTTAAATTTTTTTACAAGTATATTATGTCTTTTAAATTATTTAAAAATGTAATTCCAAAATATGTTCATCATTCACAATATAAGTTTACTTATTATTGTTATTTTATTTATCAACAACCAATATGGGATTATATAACTTATATAATAATTTTTATAAATGTTATTCTATTATCAAAAAAAGAAAATGAATATTCAAAATTTAAATTATATATTGATTATTGTATTGTTGTTATATTTGATATTGATTGTATTTTAAGATTATTTGGAAGAGGATTAAATAAATATATTTCAGAAACTTCAAATATATTTTATTTAATAACTTCTTGTTTGGTTACATTAGAATTTATTATTACAAAAACAACAGTTTTATCTGTTATTTATCTTTTAAAAACATTAAATATTATAAAAGGAATAAAAGAGTTTAAACAATTTAATGTAATGATTGATTTATTAAGTAAAACAATTTTAAATATTTTATTATTCTTTATGCTTATTTTTTTATTAGTTTATGTTTTTGCCTTAATTGGCATAACATTATTTAAAGGAGTTTTTGATGATTCAAATATTAATATTCCATCAAAAAATTTTGAATCAATAATAAATTCATTGAAAGAAGTTTTTAGTTTATTAATAGGTGATGATTGGTATATTGATATGATAATATTTTTAAATTTAAAAAAAGTTAATAATTTTACTGTATATATTTATTTTATTTTGACTAATATTTCTTTAAGTTTTTTATTAATGAATTTAGTTATTGCTTTTCTAGTTTATCATTATGATGCTTCTAGAAAAAAACAAAGATTTGAAGAATTAAGTGAAATTATTAGAGAAGGTGAAAAATCAATTGGCTTAAAAAGATCTGGTTCTTTTTCTTTTACATTTAAAAAAATTAAAGCTAAAGAAATTATGGAAAATAAATTTACTGATTTTTTAAATGAAAGTCCAAATGATAGTTATTTTGATTGTAATAATTCAAAGGAAGATAATAATATACTTAATAAATCAGATTTATATGATTATGAAATAGATAATGAACATTTCGGAGAAAAAAATGGAATTTATAAATTTATTCATGATATTAATACTGATAAAATTATTAACAAAGATAATTTTGGTTTTGGAATAATTATGAAGAAAATAAAAAAAGAAAGAGCAATTCAAATTTTAAATGAACAAATTCAAAAAAGAGAAAGATTAAAGAGGAAAAATAATAATATTACTCAAAATACAATAAATAACAATTCATCAACAAAAATATCTTCAAAAGTAAATTTCGAGGAAAATACAAGAACAAAGAAGCATGAAAGTACAAAAGATTTATTAACAAAAAATTTTTTTAATAATCCAAAATATAAAAACCAAATTCAAGAATTTACAATTCAAATGGAACCAGAAAATGAATCAAAACAATTTGATCAAATGTATATAAAAATAGGAATAGAAAAAGATATATTATTAAATATGGTTAATAAACAAACAAGAAGAAGTTTTGTTTGTCCTTCGGATAATAATATTACTAAAGATTTTAAATCTACAAGTATTATTAATGACGATAAAGAAACTTCTATTAGAAGAAGAAGAACAAGTAATTTAAAAAGAGCTTTAACATTTTTTAATCACATTATAAATAAAAATCATGAAAAAAAATTTAGAAATAGAGAATCAATCCAAATTCCTTCTGTTTTAAAAATAAATCAAACTACAATAACTAATAAAAATATTATTAAAACTCAATTAGACAAATCTAAATCTAAAATTTCTATTATTTCAACTGCTCAAAAGAATAATAAAAAAAATAAGAGAATTGTTTTTATTGATAATATTATTTTTACTTATATAAGACAAAAAAAGTTTTCTATTTTTCAATTACATAAAATTATAAGTTCTAAATTTTATGATTATATTTCTCAAAGTAGTTTATTTATTTTTCATAGAAATTCAAAAATAAGAAAATTATGTACAAAGTTAATCAATAAGAAAATATTTAGATATTTCTTTATTATTTTAACTATTATTTCTTCATTATTTTTAATTCTTGATACACCTTATTTAAATCCAACTTCAAATTTAAAAAAAGTATTTTATTATTCAGAAGGATTATTTATTACTTTTTTTTGGTTAGAAACTTTAATTAAAATTATAGCAAATGGATTTTTATTTAAAGATAAAATTGGAATTTTACATAAATCAACTTTTTACAATAAAATATTTACAGTAAGTGATTCTTCATTTGATCACATTTCCAATAGTTCAAGTCAATTAATAAGTAGAAACAAATCAAATAATTTTATGAATATTTTATCAAAAAATACCATTCAAAAAACTTTAAATTTTAAAAATGAGAATAATATTGAAAATAACCATGAAATAAGTAGAGTTTCAGAAAATGAAAATAAAAATGATGATTCTGTTATTTCTTCAAATAGTAGAATAAGTCAAAAAAGTTCTGTTAGTTCATCAAGTAAAAAAAGTTTAGATTCTTCATCAAATAATCAAATAAAAAAACAAGAAATATCAAATAAAAAATCAAATATGAAACATAGTTCAGTAATAAAAAATTCAATTCTTTTAAAAGATAATCAACAAAATCAAATTTCAGAACCATATCTTCAGAATATAATAAATATAATAGATTTTATAGCATTAATAATTCATTTTTATATATTTCTAAATATTGGAAAATCAATTTTTACAATGGAAAAAATACATAATAAATATAAATTTCTTTTTACATTTCTAAGTCTTCGTCCATTAAGAATGATATCAGATTTTAATAGTTTACATCAAATGTTTAATGTTTTATTATTATCAATACCATCAATATTATATGTTGTATTAATAGCATTAATAATATTTTTTATATACGGAATAGTAGGTTTAAATTACTTTAAAGGTTTATTAGGTTCATGTTCAAATAATAATTTCAAAACAAAAAAATTATGTGAAAAAAATAATTATACATGGTTTCCACAAGAAGAAAATTTTGATACAATAACATCAAGTATGTTAACATTATATGAATTAGCAACAACTTCAGGTTGGTATGAAATAATGGATAATATAGATCATATAACAAATAATTTATCAGATATTTATTTTGTTTCTTTTATGATTATTGGAAGTATTTTTATTATGAATTTTAGTGTTACTTGTGTTATTGATACTTTTGTTGCTTTAAGAGAAAAAATGGAAGGTGATGCTTTTTTAACTGAAAATCAAAAAGAATGGGTTAAAGCTGTTAAAATGTTTATGAAATTTAAACCTGTTCCTACTTTAAATATTAACTCAGATAAAATTAGCAAAATTAGGAAAATGAGCTATGTTATTGTGACTAATAAATTTTTTAATAAAATTATTAATTTTCTTATTATTGTTAATGTTTTTATTATGTGTTTCTCTCATTTAGGTCAAACTGATTTTTTTACTGAATTTCAAGCAGATATTTTTTACTTTTCAACATTGATATTTTTATCAGAAATGATAATAAAAATAATAGCATATAAATCTTTATTTTTTATAGATTCAATGAATATATTTGATTTTGTTGTTGTTATTTGTTCAAGTATTTCAATAATATTTTCAATTATTGAACATTATAATAAAGGAAAAAATCATTTTAGAAATTATGATGCAATACCAGGTTTAATAAAAGGAATTAGAGTAATTCGAGTTTTTCGTTTAATAAATTTAAACCATGCAATAAAAAATTATTTAAAAATCCTTTTATTTATAATGCCTCAATTATTAAATATATTTACTCTTCTTATAATGTTCCTGGTAATATTTATTATATTAGGAATAAATTTATTTTCAACAGTAAAATATGGTGAAATTATAAATGATAATGTAAATTTTAAAAATGGTTTTTCATCACTAAATACTTTATTAAGAGTTTTAACAGGAGATCAATGGAATGAAATAATGCATGAATTTGCAATAAAAAAAGAAGGATGTCAAACAGAAGAACAATCATATTTTGAATTAATGGAATATGGTCCTTCAAATTGTGGAAGTTGGATTTCTTATCCTTATTTTACTTTTTTTATGATATTAAATTCAACTATAATAATTAATATGTTTATTGCTGTTATTGTTGGAACTTTTATGGAAGAAAATGTTGATTCAAATGGAAATGAAATATCAACTAGAGAAATTGAAGAATTTTATAATTTATGGAGTAAATATGATCCTTATGTTAGTTATTCTATAGGAATTCATAGATTTATTTTATTTATGACTGAATTAAAATATCCTATGGGATTAAAAGGAGATATATTAT
>JAEEGK010026621.1_pt1 | contig 11755 bp, 10 predicted proteins | sample 8958771 | NCBI WGS metagenome assembly JAEEGK01 (sample SAMN16246547, study PRJNA631951) | gut metagenome | biome: gut microbiome; feature: rumen; material: SC-attached | host: Bos | place: Iran: Karaj | collected 2018-10 | reverse complement strand
CTGTCGCGGGCGGTCGGTTCCGCGCCGCGCTGCACATAGCCGATTACCGTAGCGCGGGCTTCCACCATGCCGCACATCCGCTTCATCACGGAGGCAAAGCGCACGGCGCTCATGGGTTCGCCCTCATAGCAGGGCTTTCCGTGGGTGGTCAGGTATCCGTACAGGTCAAACGGCGCCATGGCTTCATAGCAGCCTTCCGCCATGATGATCGTCGCCCGGGTATTGCCCTTTTCCAGCTGGCGCCGCAGCTGCCGCGCCACCTCTTCCACCTTCCACGGCACTTCCGGAACCACCACGATTTCACTGCCGGTGGACACAGCCGCAGTCAGCGCGATATCGCCGCAGTGACGGCCCATCACTTCCACCACAGCCGGCCGGTCATGGCTGCGGGAGGTGGCCCGGATCTTGCGGATCGCATCCACGCAGACGTTCACGGCGGTATCGTATCCCAGTGTCATTTCGGTATATCCCAGGTCATTGTCAATCGTGCCGGGAATGCCGATCGTCGGTACGCCGAGGTCGCACAGGGCTTTGGCGCCCCGGAAGCTTCCGTCGCCACCGACAACCACAAGGCCGTCGATTTCCATTGCCTGCAGGGTCTGAACTGCAATTTCCTGGTACTTGGGATCCCGGAACTCGTCGCACCGGGCTGTACGAAGGAAGGTACCGGGTTCATCCGCAATATCCAGCACCGTCTCCAGGTGAAGCTCCTGCAGGTCTTCCCGGATATCCAGCCGTTTCCGCAGCAGGCCGTTGTAACCCCGTTTGATCCCGATCAGGGGAATGCCGTACAGGGCAGCACTGCGCGCCACGGACATTACAGCGGCATTCATTCCCGGGCTGTCGCCGCCGCTTGTCAGTATGCCGATTTTCCTCATACTCATACGCTGTACGCTCCTTTTCATTCCGGTCGTACGGGGAGTCTGTTTCCACCCGTCAGTATATCATATCTTGCCGTTTGTGGAAAGGTTTTTTTCGCTTATAAAACGCCGTATATGCTTGCTCAGTTGTATGTACATGCACTTGCAGAATTCGGGATCGGTGATATAATAGAATAAGTTTTTGAATAAGGAGGACCCTTTTATGAAGAAATTCCTGTTGCTGCTTGCGGTGTTCTGCCTTTGCTGTACCGCGGCAATGGCCGAAACAACGGTCAGCGAGCGTATTGCGGAAGTCAAGAGCCTGGAGCTGAATGAAAAAACAAACACGCTGATTCTGCGTACGGATGACGGATATGTCATCACCGATGCTGAAGGCAATATCCTCAGCGATGCCTACGGCTATCTCCGCAGCCGCGGTACATATTTTGAAGTGGCAAAAGAGGAAGGTCTCAATACCACTGGCCTGCTGGACGGTCATGCAAATCAGGTCGCTCCCTTTGCCTACGGCACCTTTGAGTCAATTGACAGCAGCTGGGTGGCGGGGATTAAGCTGGTGGAAGCAACAGCCGAAAACTATGACTATAAACTCTGGCTCGGCGATGGGTATTATCTCGTGGACAGCGTGGATATCTTTTACAAGGGGCAGCTGAAGGGCACCCTCAGCCGGATGGAGTATTCCAGTGCCGAAGCGTACGGTGATTATCTGCGCATCCGCGACCGGGAGAGCAATATTTCGTTCTATAATTCCGACATGGTGAAGTCCCCTGTGGTTAATTCCTCTTCCAGTGAATATTATGAAGACTATTCTTCCGGAACCATTACCCACCAGGGCAGCGGTCAGGCCGCTTTCACGGAGGGATGCACCCTCTCTCCGGAGAATGTCAGCAAGTTCCTGTATGAAAGGAAAAAGACCATTCTGGACCTGCAGGGCAATGTTCTCATGGATCTTTCCGCGTATGACAGTGTCTATGTACAGGCAGGCAGCCTGATCAAGGTAAAGAATGCGGACCGGCTTTCCGGTCTGGTGGATATCACCGGGAAGGAAATCATTCCGTGCGTGTACGATGACCTCGATTACGACCTCACATCCGCTGAAGCAGTCGGATACCTGCGTGTGGTGAAAAACGGCAATGATGGTTTTGTCACCCTTGCCACCGGAGAGGAAAAGGGTTTTGATTTTGCGGATAACGCTACCCGCAACTATACCTGTTACCTCACTGCGGATGATCTCGACGGTTCCAAAATCGTAATCTCCGCTGCTGCCGGCAGACTGCCCGTGAAGTATAAGGATTTCAACGCCGCCATGTCCGGCAAAACCAGCCGCCTTGCGGTTGTACAGGACGCGGAAGGCAAAGTCGGTGTGATCGGTCTTATGGGTGAGGAAGTCATTCCCCTGTCCGATACCTGGAAGAGCGTATACGACCTGAACGTGTCCGATGACGGTTCTGTTATTCTGGCCCGGCTGGAGTATGGCAAATACGCGGTGTACACCGTAAATTACGATCCGGACCTGAGCGCAGTTCCGGTCATTGATGACGGCACCTGGACCTGTGAAAACGGTCATGCCGGCAACACGGGAAAATTCTGCTCCGAATGCGGCGCGAAAAAGCCGGAATAATGCAGGAATGAATAAACAGGCTCCCCGGAATTGCGGTTCCGGGGAGCTTTTTTCGTTCCTTCCTATGCCAGGAAGCCGATATATTCATTCAGTACATTGAACAGCATATCCCCGGAGCATACCGGAATCTCCGCGTCGGTTCCGCCCACCGGGGTAAACGTAAAAAGGTCGGCCGTGCCGGTCAGCACCAGCGCCGGGATAATATCGTACCCGTCGCCGAAGACGACCTCCAGGTATGGGCTGTATTTGGCTGCCTGGGCAACCTCCTCCGGGTCGATGCTGTTCTTCATTTTGAATTCCAGGGAGAAAACCCGTTCCCGCGTGATCACCAGTACGTCAGCATAGATCCGGATCATCCTTGCCCGGTTCAGCCGGAACTCAAACACCAGCTCCCAGTCTTCAAACCCGCCGCCTGTCATTTCCCGCAGGTCCCGGAACAGGTTCCGCATCGTTTCCCCGCAGTCCCGGAAGGAATGGATCAGCCCGCGGGCATCGTTCAGGTTGCGGCCGATCCGCCGGCAGCCTTCCTCCAGCCGGGCCAGCCAATCCTCCTCCGGGGCTTCCATGAACTCCCTGACCGTTCCGTACCAGCCGGAGAATTCATAAAGTCCCTCATGTACCGGTGCCTGGCGGATCAGCGCGTGCCACCGGTATTCCCGGTCCTGGTAGCACATTTCCCGCATCAGGGCGGAGGAGAACAGCAGGCGGCTGATATCCGTCTTTTCCATTCCGGTTTCCCGGGCAATCTCCCTGGCTTTCAGTCCGTCGTTCCGGGAAATCAGGGCATATACCGCCCTCTCCTCCCGGGTAAACAGGGAACTTCCCCGCCGCATGCTTCTCCTCCTTTCCCGCCATGGTTTCCGTTCATTGTTTGATCTGGCTATGTTACTCACAGTGTATCATTTTTTAATGTTTTTTTCCATTGCATCCAGACAGGTTTGTGGTATCATACTTGTCGGATATTGACATTGCGCGGAGTAAGGAGCTGGCATACTGATGAACCTGAATGAACTGAAACCCGGCCAGTCCGCCCGGATTGATACCGTCGGCGGAGAGGGCGCCCTGCGCCAGCATTTCCTCGATATGGGCGTCATTCCCGGCACCGAGGTCACCCTCGTGCAGTTTGCCCCCATGGGGGATCCGCTGGAACTGCGGATTCATGAATATGAGCTGACCCTGCGCCTGGCGGATGCGGAAAAGATCGGAGTCACCCTGCTGGCAAAAAAGGATGAAGTCCCTTCCGTTATCCCGGACCGTAAGAAAACCGAACATCCCGGCCTGGGCGAGGAAGGCAAGTTCCACCCCAAGGGCAGCGGCGATCCCCTGCCGGACGGTACCCTGCTCACCTTTGCGCTTGTCGGCAACCAGAACAGCGGCAAGACCACCCTCTTTAACCAGCTCACCGGGGCAAACCAGCATGTAGGCAATTTCCCGGGTGTTACGGTCGACCGGAAGGACGGCGCCATGCGCGGCCAGGATAATACCCGGATTACCGACCTGCCGGGTATCTACTCCATGTCCCCTTATTCCGCTGAGGAACTGGTTTCCCGTAATTTCGTGCTGCAGAAAAAGCCGAAGGCGATTATCAACATCGTGGATGCCACGAACATGGAGCGCAACCTGTACCTCACAATGCAGCTGCTCGAGATGAACGTTCCCATGGTGGTCGCCCTCAATATGATGGACGAACTGACCGGCAACGGCGGCACGGTGGATATCAATACCATGGAAGCCATGCTCGGCGTCCCGGTGGTGCCGATTTCCGCCGCAAAGAATTCCGGTGTGGATGAGCTTGTCCGCCACGCGGTGCATATCGCAAAATACCAGGAGAAGCCTGTGGAGCAGGATTACTGCTCCGCGGATGATAACGGCGGCGCCGTTCACCGCGCACTGCACGCCGTGGAGCATCTCATCGAGGACCACGCGAAGCGTGCGGATCTTCCCCTTCGTTTTGCCGCCTCCAAAGTGCTGGAGGGAGATCCGGCTGTTACTGAAGCGCTGGATCTCGACAGCAACGAGCAGGACATGCTCGAGCATATCATCCTGCAGATGGAATCCGAGCGCGGTCTGGATCACAGTGCTGCCATCGCCGATATGCGCTTTGCCTACATCCGGAAAGTCTGTGAAGCCTGCGTCATCAAGCCGAAGGAAAGCCGGGAGCATATCCGCAGCCGGAAGATCGACAGTTTCCTCACCGGGCGGTTTACCGCCATTCCTGCCTTTGTGGCCATCATGGCGCTGATCTTCTTCCTCACCTTCTTCCTCATCGGCCCGTTCCTGCAGGATCTCCTGCAGTCCGGGATTGACGCCCTGGCAGGCATCACCGAAACCGCCATGCAGAGCGTCCACGTCAACGACACCATCCAGAATCTCGTTCTCCACGGTATTTTCGAAAGCGTGGGTACTGTGATCAGCTTCCTGCCGATCATCGTCACGCTGTTCTTCTTCCTGTCCATTCTGGAGGACAGCGGGTATGTCGCCCGGGTCGCCTTCTTTATGGACAAGCTCCTCCGGAAGATCGGCCTCTCCGGCCGCAGCATCGTCCCGATGCTCATCGGCTTCGGATGTACGGTTCCCGCCGTCATGTCCACGCGTACCCTGCCCAGCGACAGGGACCGCCGCATGACCATATTGCTCACGCCGTTCATGTCCTGCACAGCCAAGCTGCCGATTTACGGCTTCTTTGTTGCCGCTTTCTTCCCCCGGGCATCCTGGCTCATAATTACCGGACTGTACCTGCTGGGTATCCTGGTCGGTATCCTGGTGGCTTTCCTGTTCAAGAATACACTGTTTAAGGGAGAAGCGGTCCCCTTTGTCATGGAACTGCCGAATTACCGTTTCCCCAGCCCGCGCAACGTTCTGCAGCTGCTCTGGGAGAAATCCCGTGATTTCCTGCACCGTGCTTTCTCGGTTATCCTGGTCGCCACGCTGGTAATCTGGTTCCTGCAGACGTTTGATTTCCGCCTCAACATTGTGGAAGATTCGCAGAACAGCATCCTGGCCGTAATTGCGGGCTTTATTGCCCCGCTGCTGGCGCCTGCCGGCCTGGGTGACTGGCGCATCGTCACATCGCTCATCAGCGGCTTTATGGCCAAGGAAAGCGTTGTTTCCGTCATGCAGATGCTGTTCGATTCCCCCGCCGGCATCACCGCCGTAATCAGTACGCTTACCGCGGTTTCCATGCTGGTGTTCAGCCTGCTCTACACGCCCTGCGTGGCAGCTGTCGCATCCATCCGCCGGGAAATGGGCCGCAAATGGGCACTGATCGTGGTGGTCTGGCAGTGCGGCCTGGCCTGGGTCTTTGCCGTGCTGGTGCAGCTCATCGGCCGCCTGTTCGGCCTGGCATAAGGAGGTATTGCCATGGGTCTCTGGGATATCGTGATTCTCCTGGCAGTCGCATCTGCGGCCCTGCTGGCCGTCCGTTCCGTCCGAAAAGGCCGGAACAGGGGCTGTTCCTGCGGCTGCTCCGGCTGTCCTTCCGCCGCCTCCTGTGAAAGGAAAAAGGGCTGAAAACCCGGCCTGCAAATGAAAACCGCTGCTTTCGCAGCGGTTTCTTTATTTTCTGATTCCATATACCTTCATGGCGTTTTCCATTGTATAGGCGGCGGTTTCCTCGGGATCCTCCCCGCGCAGTTCCGCGAGCTTCAGTCCCACAAACCGTACATTGGCCGGTTCATTCCGGCGGCCGCGTACAGGTTCCGGCGCCATATACGGGCTGTCCGTCTCAATCAGCAGACGGTCCTTCGGAATGATTCTGGCGGCTTCCTGCAGCTTCGGCGCCTTTTTGAATGTCAGCGGCCCGGCAAAGGAGATGTAGTAGCCCAGCCGCAGGTATTCCTTCGCGGTTTCCGCGCTGCCGGAAAAGCAGTGGATGATTCCGCCGGTCAGCCGTTCCTTCATTCCGCGCATGATTTCCAGCATCTCGCCGTGGGCATCCCGGATATGATACGCCGCCGGCGCGCCGATTTCCCACGCCAGTTCCATCTGGCGGATGCAGACCTCGCGCTGTACGTCCCGCGGGCTGTGATCATAGTAGTAGTCCAGTCCGATCTCACCGATGGCCCGGATCTTTCCTTCCCTGTACCAGGTCCGCATCTCATCCAGGTCTTCCTCCCGGAAGAACTTTGCCTCATGCGGGTGGATACCGCCTACGGCCACAGCACCCTCGTGATTCCGGGCAAAAGCGATTGCCCGGCGGGACGTTGCCATGTCGCTTCCGATCACGGCATAACGGGTAATGCCGTGCTCCCGCATACGCGCAAGCACGGCCTCCCGGTCTTCGTCAAATTGTTCCTCATCCACATGGCAGTGGCTGTCAAACCATTCCGTCATCCGATGAGCGCTCCGTCCTCAACGCCTTCGCCCACGCTCATCAGGCGCAGGTTTCCGTTGTCATCCATCGCGCTCAGTATCATACCCTGGCTCTCGATGCCAGCCAGTTTCGCGGTTTTCAGGTTGGTGATCACCGCCACCTGGGTTCCGACCAGCGTTTCAGGATCATACCATTTCTGGATGCCGCTCACCACGGTGCGTTCCCCGTCCTTGCCCAGGCCCAGGCGGAATTTCAGCAGCTTGCTGCTCTTCTCCACCTTTTCGCAGGCAAGTACGCGCGCCACCTGGATTTTGCACTTGAAGAAGTCGTCAATGGAAATCTCCGCCGGGTATTCCGGCTCTTCATGCTTGGCTTCCTTCTTTTCCTTCTTCTCCGGCTTTTCGGCGGGCTTTTCTTCCTTCTTTTCTTCCCTGGCCGGTTCCGCCAGCGCTTCCAGCTCCTTGTTCACATCGATGCGGGGGAACAGTGCTTCACCCTTGTGAACCTTCGTTCCGGCCTTGATGCCGCCGAATGCCTGCAGGGAATCCCACGTCTTCAGTTCCGGTTCTTCCACGCCCAGCTGCGCGAAGATGCGTTCCGGTGTGGAGGGCATAAACGGCCCGATCAGCACAGCGGCAAACCGCACGCATTCCGCCAGGTTCCGCATCACATTGGCCAGGCGGTCCTTCTTTTCCGGATCCTTGCCCAGCACCCAGGGCTGCGTTACGTCAATGTATTTGTTGCATTCGCCGATAACCTTCCAGATCTCCGTCAGCGCCTGGGAGAACTGCAGCTTGTCCATCTGCTCCTCCACCAGGGCAGGCAGCGCGGCACAGTGTTCCTTCAGCGGCAGGTCAGTTTCCGGATCCACTGCGGCTGTCTCGGCCGGCACTTCACCGCCGAAGTACTTCTCGATCATCGCCACGGTCCGGCTCACCAGGTTGCCCAGGTCATTCGCCAGGTCCGCATTCATGCGGGTCAGGAAGGATTCGTTGGTATAGTTGCCGTCCGCGCCGAAGGGCATTTCCCTCATCAGGTAATAACGCAGGGGATCCACACCGTAGCGCGCCACAATCGGGCCGGGATATACCACATTGCCCTTGGACTTGCTCATCCGGTCAGCGCCGAACAGCAGCCATCCATGGCCGAACACCTGTTTCGGCAGCGGCAGCCCCAGCGCGTGCAGCATAATCGGCCAGTAGATCGTGTGGAAACGCACGATTTCCTTGCCGACCAGGTGTACGTCTGCCGGCCAGTACTTCCTGAACAGCTCATCATGCTCCGTGCCGTAACCCAGTGCGGTGATGTAGTTGCTCAGCGCGTCAATCCATACATACACGGTGTGCTTCTCATCGAAGTCCACCGGCACGCCCCACTTCACGCTCGTCCGGCTCACGCACAGGTCCTGCAGGCCCGGCCGCAGGAAGTTGGTCAGCATTTCGTTGGCCCGCTTCGCCGGCTGGATGAAATCCGGGTGCGTCTCGATATAGTCGATCAGCCAGTCCTGGTATTTGCTCATCTTGAAGAAATAGCTTTCTTCCTGCATCGGCTGGCAGGGCCGTCCGCAGTCCGGGCAAACCTTCACGCCGTCCTTCTCCACCAGCTGGGTGGGCGTCCAGAAACTCTCGCACGGCGTGCAGTACATGCCTTCGTACTCAGCCTTGTAAATGTCGCCCTGCTCCCAGAACTGCCGGAAGATCTTCTGCACGATCTTCATATGGCGCTCTTCCGTGGTGCGGATGAAGTCGTCGTATTCGATGTTCATCAGCTTCCACAGGTCCTGGGTTTCCGCCACGATCTTGTCCACATACTGGATCGGGGTTACGCCGGCTTCGGCCGCCTTCTTCTCGATCTTCTGGCCGTGCTCGTCGGTACCGGTCAGGAAGTAGGCATCATAGCCCGTCATCTTCTTGAAGCGCGTCATCGTGTCGGCCGCCACTGTCGTATAAGTATGGCCGATGGTCATGTTTCCGGATGGATAATAAATCGGTGTGGTAATGTAGAATGTTCCGCGCTTGGATTCCATGGTACCTTCCTCCTGTTTTCCATATTTTCATCCCCCGGAGGGGCTGATTTCACTGGTTAAATCAAAACGGGCTGTTGCGGCGCAACAGCCCGTTGTCAGTCAGTTCTCTGTTACTGCGCTTCGGCCGCGGTCTCAACCGGATATACGGAGACCTGCTTGCGGTCTTTGCCCAGACGCTCGAACCGGACAATCCCGGTGGCCTTGGCGAACAGGGTATCGTCCTTGCCGATGCCGACGTTCAGGCCGGGATGGATGTGGGTGCCGCGCTGGCGAACCAGAATGTTGCCCGCCAGGGCCATCTGCCCGTCGGCACGCTTCGGTCCAAGGCGCTTGGACTCGCTGTCGCGGCCGTTCCGGGTGGAACCCATTCCCTTTTTATGAGCGAACTGCTGCAGATTAAGCTTCATCATGGTCGTTTCCTCCGTTCAATTCTGGGTCGTGTTCTTCACACTGAGCCTTACATACTGCGGATATGCATCCGCCAGATCGGACAGCCCCTGCTTCAGGGCGCCCATCAGAATCTGCGCTTTCGCGTTGTCTGCCGGATTCATTTCCGGCAGCTGGAACGCCAGTACACCGTCATCGTTTTCCGTAATTTCCGGAATGATGCCGCATACGGTTTCCATCGCGTTCACGCAGGTGCATCCGAGGATGGATACGGCAGCGCACACAATGTCGCGCCCGCTTTCCGCCTGGCCGCTGTGCCCGGTAATCCGGCACGCGTCAAACCCGTCTATCCCCTGATACAGTACCGCGGAAATCATTACGCGTTGATGGCGGTGATTTCCACCTTGGTGTACGGCTGACGATGGCCGAGCTTCCGGCTGGAACCCTTCTTGCTCTTGTACTTGTAAACGGTGATCTTCTCACCCTTTACCTGGCCCAGCACCTTGCCTTCGACCTTCGCGCCCGCCAGAACGGGGTTACCGACTTTCACATCTCCGTCGTTGCCGATCATCAGCACGTCGAAGGAGATCGCGGAATCAGCTTCCTGGTTGACTTTGTCGATGTAGATTACATCACCCTGGGATACACGGTATTGCCGGCCGCCCGCCGCGATAATCGCATACATGGGACAGCACCTCCTGATTACATACTCGCCGGGAATCCGAGGTTGCGCAAGCGCATTTGAACAGACCTCTCCCGAGCGGCTTACCGGAATAATTTATCACTTCATCCCTTGTGTGTCAAGGATTTTTTCCCATTTTCCGTGTTTTCAGCATGGTCAGGATGATCCCTGCCAGCATCAGCACGGTTCCCCACTGCGTCAGCGCGCCCCAGAAGCGTACCTCGGCAAGCTCCGGCGTCTGCATCTGCACAGTCTTTGCCGCCTCTCCCGTCAGGTTCCAGAAGCGGGCGGTCCATTTGGAGAAATCACCCAGGGATTCCGGAATCCATTCCGGGAATACATAGGCCGGACTCACGGCAAACGTGGCAATCAGGTATCCCGCGCCGATTGTCAGCGCCGCAAGCAGGATCGGAAGCAGCATCTGAACGAATGTATAGGGAATCATCCGCAGCGGATACCACTGTTTCGACTTTTGGCGGATCCGCTCCGCCGCCCTGCGCCAGATATCCGCCAGCACGGCCGTCCATTTCTTCAGCAGGAATACGGCAAATATCACGGCGGCAATGCGCAGGATCATGGTCCCGCCGACGGTCTCCCGCACGGTGCAGATCAGGGTCCCCTCCTTGCCGAAGTTGTCCCGGGCCGATGATTCGAACACCTTCATCAGGCTGCCGGCCTTCGAAAGATGCCCGGTCACCACCATCAGGCTGCCCTTCACTGTGCCCAGCGGCACCCAGGCCGCATGAGGATCGGTTTCGCCGATCCGGCGGCTGTGTTCCGCCACACCGATCACTTCAAACTTGGTTCCGGCGATGGAAACCGTCTTCCCGATCGGATCGCTGTCGCCGAAGAACAGGAAAGACGTATCCCGGTCCAGCACGATCACCTTTTCGCCTTTGTCAGCATCCAGTGCAGTTACCGGCCGCCCGGTAACCATCTGCATCGGATACGCTTCATACCAGTGCGGTCCGACGGCGTAAACGCACACGTCATTCTGGGAAATACCTTCATCATATGTGATGGTTTCGCCGCTCTTCTGGGTATGCAGGGTCAGCACGGGAAATGAATCCGCCACCGCTCCCCGCATGGTATCCAGTTTTTCCAGCAGCGCTGTTGTCGTTTCCTCCCCCGGCTGCAGGGAATACTGGATCAGTCCCGGCGACCGCCAGAGGCCGATCAGCCCGGCCGCCGCCAGGATCACCCCGATCACCAGGATCAGGGAGATTCGTATGCCGCGTTTCATTCCCTTTTACTCCTCGTACTGCATGACCGTATCGCCTTCGCTGATAAAGCGGTCTTCCATATAGATAATCTTGTAGTAGCTCAGGTCTTCGTCAACCGATACGGTCGAAGCTGTTTCCTGGAGCACCTTCACCGGCATCTTCGAAACGGTGATCTTTTTTCCGGCGAAAGCGGATTCCTCCTGGTTGGCCACATACACATACCGCCCGTCGTTGTCGCCGCGTACGGCGGAAGCCGGAATCAGGCAGGTGGATTGCTGTGCTTTGGTCGTCATGCGCAGCGTCACCTTGTTCTGCATCATGGTCGATATCTGGCCCAGTGCGTAGATGATATCCTCGGTAATCTCGGCATCGGCATACGGATGGCCGGCATCGTCCAGCCCGGTATTGATAATCCGGGTTTCCGGACGCCAGTATTCCGTCTCCACACGGACGGATGTCCCTTTCTGGATGGTCTGTTTTACCTCGGCGGTATCCGCACGGATCACCGGATCCTTGTCCGCCGGTGTAATCGTCAGGATGGTCTCGTTGCCGCCGGGCACCGTGCCGTTCTTTTCCACGGATATGGACGCGATATACCCGTCGTGCGGCGCGGTAATTTATTATGG
>JAEEGK010026615.1_pt1 | contig 11756 bp, 8 predicted proteins | sample 8958771 | NCBI WGS metagenome assembly JAEEGK01 (sample SAMN16246547, study PRJNA631951) | gut metagenome | biome: gut microbiome; feature: rumen; material: SC-attached | host: Bos | place: Iran: Karaj | collected 2018-10 | reverse complement strand
AGATATCGCTGCGCATATCGGCTTCGATGCGTACGCCCAGAAGATGTCCCCAGTAGTTGACGATATACAGCATTGCGGTCCGCAGCAAATACGCGGCGAGCAGCGCGACCATCAGGACGATGAACAGCGCAACAAGATGCGGTACGGGACCGGATTGCTCAAACTGCGGGAACAGCTGTTTCATGATATAGTTCGTCAGCAGCGGAAAACCGACGTCGACAGCGGAAACAAGCGAGGCGCAGCCGATATCGAGCAGAAACAGACCGAGATGCGGTCGGTAGTAGCGTGCAAAACGTTTAATCTTATCCATACGAACATCTTACATGATTCGTCCCGTTTTGTCCATATCGGAAAACAAGAATACGCGCATTTCTGTCCGCATATGGTGAACCAAAAGGAAAATCGGGAGGTTTCTATGGACAGAACGGCTCTTTATCGGGATATGCTGGAACGCACGCACGGAGACATATATCTCGGCGTGATCGGTCCGGTTCGTACAGGCAAATCGACGTTTATCAAGCGCTTTGCGGAGCTGTTTGTGCTGCCGAATATCGATGACGAACAGGCGAAGTCCCGCCTGATCGATGAGCTTCCGCAGAGCGGTACGGGCAGGAGCATCATGACGACGCAGCCGAAGTTCGTGCCGAATGAAGCCGTTGAGATACACCTTGACGACGCAATGACGGCGAGGATCCGACTGATCGACTGCGTCGGATATCTGGTACCGGGTGCGATCGGTTCGGAGGAGGAAGGCGAGACGCGCATGGTGACAACGCCGTGGTTCAACGAGGATATTCCGTTTGAACAGGCGGCGGAGATCGGCACGAAAAAAGTCATCGAGGATCACGCAACGGTCGGTATCGTCGTACTGACGGACGGCACCGTTACGGATCTTTCGCGGCAGGCATACAGGGACGCCGAGGAGAAGTGCATGAAAGCGGTAGCGGCTACCGGAAAACCGTATATCGTACTGCTGAATTCCGCTGATCCAAACGGCGATCTTGCGCAGAAAACGGCGGAAGAGATTCAGGAAGCATACGGCATTCTGCCGATGATTGTCGATCTTCTGCATCTGTCGGAACGGACGTTGACGAACCTGTTGACGGAGATGCTGCGCGCGTTCCCTTTGAAGAAAATCGAACTCGCCGGACCGAGCTTTCTGAAAGCGCTGCCGCTTGAGCAGGGATTGATTTCGGAGATCGTTCAAGTCTTATCGCAAAGTCTCTCGCAGGTACACTGCGTACGCGACGCGCAGACCGTTGCGGACGCGCTGTGCGGCATCGATTCGTTCAGCGGCGTCACGGTGCAAAACCTCGATCTCGGAACCGGCAAAGCAACGATCGGGCTTCAGACCAACGAGAACGTGTTCTATGCAATTCTCAGCGATGCATGCGGCACTTCGATTCAGAACGATTATGAACTCATCTCCGCCGTCACCGACTTCGTTCGCGCAAAGCAGGCGTACGATCGTCTGTCTGACGCGCTGGAGCAGGCGGCGAACGTCGGTTACGGTATCGTCAAACCCGATCCGGATCAGATCGAGATTTCCGAACCGGAGGTCTTTCATTCCGGCACGAAGTACGGCGTACGGCTGCGCGCAAAGTCAAGCGGCATGCATTTGATCCGTGTTGATCTCGAAAGCGAGCTGCAGCCGATGATCGGCACAGAGCAGCAATGCACCGACTTTATTGCGTATCTGAATCAGTCAAAAACGGAGGAGGACGGGTATCTGGACACAAACATCTACGGAAAATCGCTGCATGATCTGATCCTTGAAAGCATGCAATCGAAAGGCGGGAATCTGAACGAACCGGTTCGCATGAAACTGCAAGGTGCGATTCAGAAGATTGCAAACGACGGATGCAACGGGATGATCTGCATTATGCTGTAAAATACGGGCAATCTAAACTCGGCCGTGTGCCGAGTTTTTTGTTGGAGGAACGTATGAGAACCGATCTTGCAAAAGAATCCAGAATGCAGATTCCGTCCCTGTCAGGCGTGCGCGAACAGACAGAAACGACGGACGGGATCGAGATTTTGCGTATCGATGTGCTGACGAATGAAGCAGCGCAGAAACTCGACAAGCCGATCGGTCGATACGTTTCCGCAACGGTAGAAAAGGATGCCATGATGGATAGGGAGGCACGCAGCAGAATTGCTGCCGTCCTCGCGCGAGAGCTCAATGCGCTTGCAGACCGAAAAAACAATGCTATGGTGGTCGGTCTCGGGAACCGGTACGTTGCCGCAGATGCGCTCGGCACCAAAACGGCGGAGCATGTATTTGTCACACGGCATATTCATATGCACATGAAGGATGTCTTGCCGTCCGGTACGCCGGTTGTTTCGGCGTTCTGCGCAAACGTGCTCGGAATCACCGGCATGGAAACATTCGAAGTTGTGTCCGCACTGGCGCAAAGGATCAGGCCGGAGATCGTGATCCTGATCGATTCTCTTGCGGCGGCGCAGCCGGAACACCTAGGCAGTCTCATTCAATGCAACGACAGCGGCATCGCACCCGGCGCCGGTGTAGGCAATTTTCGGACGGTTCTTTCCGAAGAAACGCTGGGGATTCCCGTGATTGCGCTCGGTCTGCCGCTCGTCGTCAGCGCGGAAGCAATGCTGAACGGGGCAGGATGCAGACATAGGGCGGAGAATGTTTATCGGAATATGATCGTCACGCCGAAAGAAATCGACGCGATGGTAAAGGATGCTTCGCGTGTGCTTTCGGAAGCGATCAACCGGATGCTGTTCGGTGACAACTATTCTGAAATCGAAAAATTATTGCGATAAATACCTGCACCCCGCATACCATATAGCGGAGGTGCAGTATGAAACACTATCGAAACCGTCGCCGTACTCTTCACAGAGACAAACCGTCCGCATTCGCATGGCTGCTTTTGATTCTTTCGTGGATCGTCGTTCTGCCGGTCGCAGGGCTCGTTCTGATGACATTATGGAACGACTGCCGACAGGAACCATCCGTGATCGAGGAAGCGGCAGAACCGGTGTTTGCCCAAAAGATTGATACACCGCTTGAAGCAACCTATGAAAGAATCGGCGCAATGCAATCGCTCCGGGGAGCGGAACCGACGATCCTGATTTATCACACCCATACGACGGAAGCTTACTTGCAAAGCGCACAGAATCCGTATCGCGAAACATCGGCCTGGCGCACAAACGACAATACCAAAAATGTGGTCGCGGTCGGAGAAACGCTCACACGCATTCTGGAAACGCAGTACGGTTTCCGTGTGGTCCACGACGTTACGGATCATGAACCGCCGAAGCTTGCGACGTCCTATGATCGCAGTCTAGTCACAATGGAAGCGTATCACAAAAAGTATCCATCGATCGTATTGTTTATCGATCTGCACAGGGACGCGTATCAGGACGCATCAAAACCGGCGGATTATCTCATCATCAACGGTAAGGAAACGGCAAGAATGATGTTTGTCGTCGGCAAAGGGGACAAGTATACGGATAAGCCGTATTTCGAAGTGAACTACGCGCTTGCGGAGCGCATCACCGAGTACCTGAACAGCATCGATCCGAAGCTCGCGCGTCCGATTCGCATCAAGTCGGGCAGATACAATCAACACGTATCGCCGAACTGCCTGCTGGTGGAAATCGGACACAACGCGAATACGCTGGAACAGGCGCTATCCGCCGTTCCGTATCTTGCGGAAGCGATCGCATACGCGTTCAGAACGGATATCAGCCGATCCGTGTGGGCTCCGAATTGACAAGAGATATCGATGATGATATACTATTTTTGTCGAATGATAGGAGGTGGAGAATGTTGAGCAGAATCAGGATCGCTGTCGTCGGCGCAACCGGTATGGTCGGCAGAATGTTCCTTCGTGTTCTGGAAGAACGCGGGATCGAAGCGGACTACACGCTGTTTGCATCCGCAAGAAGCGCGGGCAGCCAACTCACATTTTTCGGGAAAGAACACACGGTTCATGAATTGACCGAGGACAGCTTTGCGGGACAGGGATTTCGATACGCGCTGTTTTCCGCAGGCGGTTCGATCAGCGAACGCTTTGCGCCGCTTGCCGCAAAGGCGGGTGCGATCGTCATTGACAATTCAAGCTGCTGGCGGATGAATCCGGACGTCCCGCTCGTCGTGCCGGAAGTCAACCCTGAAGCGCTGAACAGCATTCCGCTCGGCATTGTTGCCAATCCGAACTGTTCAACCATTCAGGCGGTCGTTCCGCTCAAAGCGCTTGACGACGCATACGGAATTAGGCGCATCGTCTATTCCACCTATCAGGCGGTATCCGGCGCGGGACAGAAGGGGTATCAGGATCTTGAAGACGGGCTTTGCGGTGCGCTGCCGAAGAAGTTCCCGCACCCGATCGCAAACAACTGCATCCCGCACATCGATGTGTTCCTCCCGAACGGAAACACAAAGGAAGAGCAGAAGATGATCGACGAAACGAGGAAGATCCTCAATCGTCCGAATCTGCGCGTCACGGCAACCTGCGTGCGCGTACCGGTATTCCACGGACACAGCGAGAGCATCAATGTCGAACTGAATAAACCGTATGAGGTGGAGGATGTCAAAGCACTCTTTGCAAGGACGGAGGGTGTCATCGTACGGGACGATCCGGCAAACAACGTCTATCCGATGCCGATTGACGCCGCCGGTACCGATCCGGTCTACGTCGGCAGGATTCGCAGAGATGAATCCGTGGAAAACGGATTGAACTTCTGGTGCGTGGCGGACAACATTCGAAAAGGCGCGGCGACCAACGCCGTTCAGATTTTACAGGAATTGCTTAAGGGGGAGAAGTTATGAGCATCTTTACAGGTTCCGCAGTCGCATTGATTACGCCGTTTCACGACGGCGCTGTCGATTATCAGTCGCTGACCAATCTCGTTGAGCTGCAGATCGCTTCCGGCACGGACGCCATCGTTGCGCTCGGCACCACCGGCGAAGCGGCGACGCTTGCACCGGATGAAAGAGAGGAAGTCATCCGGTTTATCGTGGAGCGCGTTTCGAACCGCATTCCGGTTATCGTCGGTACGGGCAGCAACAACACGGAGGACGCCATCCAGAAGAGCCGCTTTGCGGAGGCGGTCGGCGCGGACGGGCTGTTGATCGTTACGCCGTTCTACAACAAGACGACACAGGAAGGGCTGCTTGCGCATTACAGCTCGATTGCGGAACAGGTGCGTCTGCCGATCATCATCTATAACGTTCCGTCAAGAACAGGTCTGAACATCCTTCCCGAAACGGTCACCAAGCTCGTCAAATCGTATGAGAACATCGTCGGCATCAAGGAAGCCAGCGGCAACATCGAACAGATCGTCAAGCTTGCGGCGCTCTGCCCCGAATGCGACATCTATTCCGGCAACGACGATCACGTTGTACCGATCCTGTCGGTCGGCGGAAAAGGCGTTATCTCTACGGTTGCGAACATCATTCCCGAAGTCATGCACCTGATGTGCAAGGCGTACTTCGACGGCGACGTACAGGAAGCGAAACGCCTGCAGCTGGCACTTCTGCCGCTTGCGCAGGCGGCGTTCTGCGAGGTCAATCCGATTCCGATCAAGACCATGATGTCGCTGTTGAAACTCTGCGATTCCGAAGTTCGTCTGCCGCTCGTCAAGCCATCGCTCGAGCATTACGAACTCATGGAAACCACGCTCAAAGAAAACGGCATGCTGTGAGGCTTCTATGAAACGCGTTTTGATCAACGGTATCGGCGGACAGATGGGGCATGCGCTGCTTGCGTCGTTTGCCGATCTGAAGGATAAATGGTCGATCGTCGCGGGCATCGATCCGTTCTGCCGAGAACCGCATCCGTTTCCCGTCTATGCATCGGCAAAAGAAGTCGAAGTCGAACCGGATGTCGTGATCGATTTTTCCGTACCGGACGCGACGGAACAGATTCTGGATTATTGCCTCGTCCATAAAAAGCCGATCGTCATCTGCACGACGGCGCTTTCCGACGCACTGGTCGCAAAGATCGAACAGGCAAGCAGGGAGATCCCCGTTTTCCGTTCCGGCAATATGTCGCTCGGCATCAATCTCATGCGTCAGCTGATCGCGGATGCGCGTCGGATGCTCGGCGACGCATTCGATATCGAGATCATCGAAGCGCATCACAACCGCAAGAAAGACGCACCGAGCGGCACGGCGCTGATGCTCGGCGAAGCGATCCGGAACGCCGATTGCTGCGAGCATCCCTATGTATACGGACGCAGCGAAAAGGACCGCCGCAGAACGCCGCAGGAGATCGGCTTCCACAGCATTCGCGGCGGCACCGTCGTCGGCGAGCATGAGGTGCGGTTCCTCGGTACCGACGAAGAACTGTCGATCCTGCATCGCGCGACGTCGAAACGCGTCTTTGCAAACGGCGCGATCCGCGCGGCGGACTTTCTCTTGAGACATCCGAACGGACTCTATTCCATGGACGATCTCGTGAAGGAACTGCTGAACAAATAAAGAGAAACGTTTCGGAGAAGAGCAAGTCAGGCTTGCTCTTCTTGCGTTTCATTCGAGCTTATGATATGATATATTAGCAGTAATATAGATCGAGGCAGCTATGAAACCGTTTGTTCATCTCCATGTGCATACCCAGTACAGCCTTTTGGACGGCGCATCACGCATCCCGGATCTCGTGAAGCGCGCAAAAGCGCTCGGTCAGAGCGCCATAGCGATTACGGATCACGGCGTGATGTACGGCGTAATCGACTTCTACCGCGCTTGTAAAGCGGAGGGAATCAAACCGATCCTCGGCATGGAAACCTATGTCACGAAGGGACAGTACAACGCTTCCGATGCGCGAGAACGCGATTATGCACATCTCATTCTGCTTGCAAAGAGTCAGGTCGGCTATCAAAACCTCATGTATCTGTCTTCCGAGGCGTTTATCCACGGTTTTTATTATAAACCGAGAATCGATTACGATCTTCTGGAAGCGCATCACGATGGGCTGATCTGCCTTTCCGCCTGCCTTGCCGGCGATATTCCGCAGTCTTTCCTGCGCGGCGACGACGAACGTGCGTACGCTGTCGCACGCAGGCTGCAGCGCATGTTCGGCGAGGACTTTTACATCGAACTGCAAAACCACGGCATTCCCGAACAGATGCAGGTGCTTCCGAAGCTCCGGAAGCTTGCAAAGGATCTCGAAATACAGACCGTCGCCACGAACGATATCCACTATGTAAACAAAGAGGACGCAGAAGCGCAGGATGTTCTTCTGTGCATTCAGACGCAGCGGTTTGTCGACGAACCGGACCGCATGCGCATGGAGGCAGAGGAATTCTATGTAAAGTCCTACGACGAAATGCTGCGTATGCTGCCGGAAGACGCGGACGCGCTCGACAGGACAAACGAGATCGCGGACAAGTGTGACGTTACGATCGAGTTCGGCGTGCGCAGGCTGCCGCACTTTACGGCGCCGGACGGAATGGACAACCGCACCTATCTTCGCAAGCTTTGCAGCGAAGGCATGCAGCGCAAGATGCCGAACGCGGATCAGACGGCAAAAGACCGTCTCGAATATGAGCTCTCGATCGTTGAGCGAATGGGCTTCGTCGATTACTATCTCATTGTTTGGGACTTCATCCACTACGCAAAAACGCACGGCATCATGGTCGGCCCCGGCAGAGGCAGCGGCGCGGCGTCGCTTGCGGCATACTTCCTCGATATCACGGACGTCGATCCTTTGAAGTACAATCTGCTGTTCGAGCGGTTTCTGAATCCGGAGCGCGTATCGATGCCGGATTTCGACGTCGACTTCTGTTACGAACGACGTCAGGAAGTCATCGACTATGTCGGCGAAAAATACGGCGAGGGGCATGTTGCGCAGATCATCACGTTCGGCACGATGGCGGCGCGCGCCGTGGTACGAGACGTTGCGCGCGTGCTGCGTGTTCCGTATGCGGATGCGGACCGGCTTGCAAAACTCATCCCGAGCGTACTCAAGATTACGCTGCAGGATGCGATCCAGATGAACGCGGAGCTCAAAGCCGTCTATGACAGCGACGAGACGATGAAAAAGGTCCTCGACCTTTCGATGAAGCTGGAAGGGCTTCCGCGTCACAGTTCAACGCATGCGGCGGGCGTTGTGATCTCAGGCGTTCCGCTTGCAACGGTCGTTCCGTTGACAAGCAACGACGGAGCGCTGACAACGCAGTTCCCGATGACGACACTCGAGGAGCTCGGTCTTTTGAAGATGGACTTCCTGGGACTTCGGACGCTTACGATCATTCGCGACGCGCTGAACTTTATCCGCGCGGAAGGAAAGCCGGTCCCCGATTTTTCCAAGAACGATTTTGAAGATCCGGAAGTCTGGAAGATGATTGCGTCGGGCGATACGGATACCGTGTTCCAGTTGGAATCCGGCGGCATGCGCCAGTTCATGATGCAGCTGAAACCGGACTGCTTCGAAGATCTGATCGCAGGCATTTCTCTGTACCGTCCCGGTCCGATGGAGCAGATTCCGCGCTATATCCGCGGCAAACACGAAGGGAATATCGTCTATGCGCATCCGCTGATGGAACCGATCCTGAAGACCACGTACGGCTGCATGGTCTATCAGGAGCAGGTCATGGAGATCGTCCGAACGCTCGCGGGCTACAGCTACGGACGCAGCGACCTTGTCCGCCGCGCCATGTCCAAGAAAAAGCATGACGTCATGGCGAAGGAACGGCAGTTCTTTGTCTACGGCACGGAAGGCGTCGACGGCGCAATCAAGCGCGGTGTGCCCGAGAACGTCGCCAATGCCATTTTCGACGAGATGATGGACTTCGCTTCCTACGCCTTCAACAAAGCGCATGCGGCCTGCTACGCGGTTGTGGCGTATCGCACGGCATATCTCAAGCATTACTATCCGACGGAATTCTTTGCGGCGACCATCAACGGATACCGGCAGAATACGGACAGTATATCCAACTATGTGTACGCGGCAAGAAGACAGGGGATCAAGGTGCTCCCGCCGGACGTGAACAAATCGATGGCGCTGTTCAATGTGGAAGGCGATGCAATCCGTTTCGGTCTTTCGTCGGTTCGAAACGTCTCCGAAAACGTGATGCGCGACGTCGTGCGCGACCGTAAGGAAAACGGACCGTTCAAGAGCTTTGAAGACTTTGTGAACCGCACGCCGGGACTCAACAAGCGCATGCTCGAAGGGCTGATCTGCGCTGGCTGTTTCGACAGCATGGGGTATACGCGCAACAGCCTGCTTTCCGTCTATGCGCAGGCGCTCGATGCGGCGCAGAGATCGCAGAAAACGCGCGAATCCGGTCAGCTGTCGCTGTTCGATCTGGACGATTCAAAGGATGCGTTCGAACAAACGATGCTGCACATTCCCGACATGCCGGAACTGAATCACACCGTTTTGCTCGCGAAAGAACGCGAAGCGACCGGTCTATACCTGTCCGGACATCCGCTCGATGCTTTCGACGACGTACTGCGCAAGCAGCCGTATCGCGTGCTCGATCTTGCGGAAGCGGACGGAACCGGAGAGATCACCGACGATATGCCGGTATCCGTAGCCGGTATGCTTACTTCCTGCAAGCAGCGCCCGACTAAGAGCGGGAACGGACTTCTGGGACTCGGCGTACTGGAAGGTCACGCGGGTTCCGTCGAGCTGATGCTGTTTCCGAAGACGCTGCAGGCATGCTCCGGTCAGTTCCATGATGAAAACGTCGTTCTGATTCAGGGGAGACTCAGCATTCGCGAGGATCGCGCCAATTCGATCCTTGTCGATTCGCTGACGCCGCTTTCGACGCTGCATCAGACGCTGTACATCCGTCTGCCGTTTCTGAACGACGAGCAGCAAAAGCGCGTCCGCAGGCTGACGCATGCTTTTGCGGGCAGCACGCCGATCGTGCTGTTTGACAATTCAAAGCGAATCGCAAAGGGCGCGCCGAAGGAATGGTCTGTCAATGCTACCGACGCTCTGTTGCGGATCCTCAAAGAAGAATTCGGAGAAGAAAACATCGTACTGAAATGAAAGAACAGAATCCGTTTCGCAAAAACGAAGAGATTACGCTCGAAATCACGGGAATCACAAGCGAAGGGCAGGGCGTCGGAAGAAGCCGCGACGTTGCGATCTTCGTTCCGAACACCGTTGCGTGCGAGACCGTACGCGCGCATATCATCAAGGTCGAAAAGCGCTACTGCATCGCAAAGGCGGTCTCAATCGAAACGCCGTCCGTGCACCGCGTCCCGCCGGTTTGCGAAGCATATGCCAAATGCGGCGGCTGCGCGCTGATGCATATGGATTACGAAGAACAGTTGCGCATCAAGCGACAGACCGTTCTGGACGCCTTGGAACGGCTCGGCGGGTTTGTTGGCGTTGAGGTGCAGCCGGTTCTCGGGATGCACGATCCGTGGCGCTATCGCAACAAGGGCAGCTTTCCGTTCGGCACGGTCGACGGCTCGGTTGCGTTCGGCTTCTATGCGGAGCGCAGCCACCGGCTGATCCCGCTCTTTGATTGCCCGATCGAGGATGCGCGCATCACGGCGATTGCACGCACCGTTGCCGAATGGGCAAAGCGCAACCGCGTTTCTGTCTATGATGAAACGATGCGCAAGGGCTCGCTGCGCGCCTGCACGGTGCGCGTCACATCGAACGGCGAGCGCATGGCGGTCGTCGTCACAAACGGACCGCTTCCCGCAAAAGAATCGCTTGTGAAGATGCTCGACGTCGAATCGCTGTACCATAACCGCAACGACCGCGACACCAACGTGATCTTCGGCGATCGCTTCACGCTGCTGAAGGGCGCGGAAAAGCTGATCGAGCAGCAGGACGATCTTGCATTTGCGGTGAGTCCGCAGAGCTTTCTGCAGGTCAATCCGCAGCAGACGAAGGTACTGTACGAAGAAGCGCTGCGTCTGCTTGCGCCGCAAAAGACCGAAACGGTCGCGGACGTCTACTGCGGCATCGGAACGATCTCGCTTGCGATCGCAAAACATGCAAAGCATGTGATCGGTATCGAATGCGTACCGGAGGCAATCGAAGACGCCAAGCAGAATGCCGTCCGCAACGGCATCGAAAATGCGCAGTTCCTCTGCGGCAACGCAGAGGACGTTCTGCCGAAGCTCGTTAATGACGGACTGAAGCCCGACGCAATCGTAATCGATCCGCCGCGCAAGGGATGCGAACCACAGGTGCTCGACGCGATCGCACAAAGCGCCGTCAATCGCGTCGTCTACGTTTCCTGCAATCCGTCCACGCTTGCGCGCGACGCGAAGCTCCTGTGCGAACAGGGCTATCGCATCGAACACGTCCAGCCGGTCGACATGTTCCCGCATACGCAGCATGTGGAGACAGTCACGTTGATCACTCGAGCCGGGTCGTGACTACAGGTTAGATGTTTTTCAAACAACCTGGTTTTGAAAAGGAGAAATATGAATTATGAAAGCATTAAAAAAATCGATCATCATTGCCGTTATCCTTGCAGTTGCCGTATTGGCTTCAGGAATACTTTATTTCTTTTTTAAACCGGTGTTTTATCATTTTTTATATCCATTCGATCGAATCACGGGAATCATTCACGTAACAATGGATGGAGAAAAGTATAACCTGATAAGCGATGATGTGACGGGACAATATGACTACAAGGATGAAATCAGTGTTAAAGCTCATAAAGATTCAGACGGATTGAAGACTTCTATTCACGGCGGCGAATATGGTCCGTATTCGATGGCTATCCATATAGACGGATTAAATGAGCCGATAAAAGCAGTGATTTATCAGTATAACTGGTGGAACGTTACCGAATTCAATCTGGAT
>JAEEGK010026613.1_pt1 | contig 11756 bp, 9 predicted proteins | sample 8958771 | NCBI WGS metagenome assembly JAEEGK01 (sample SAMN16246547, study PRJNA631951) | gut metagenome | biome: gut microbiome; feature: rumen; material: SC-attached | host: Bos | place: Iran: Karaj | collected 2018-10 | reverse complement strand
GCATTTCCGAACGCAACAGCGCATCGGCCCAGCGCATCCGGGGACAGCACCAGAAACTGGTCTCCCAGGTAGAACAGAGCAACGAGCTTTCGCTCATGCTCTATTCGCAGGCGCAGTCCAATACCTTTGACCTCACGTATGCCCTTCAGCAGGCCACCCGGCAGTACGAGCAGTTCAACAAGAACCGCCTGCCCTTCGATGAGATTGTCCGTTCCCTGACCGGGGAACTGGAGCGCTACAGCCGCCTGGCGCAGACGCTCCAAAACATCCCGCCGGCCCGGCGCAACCTCAGCAGCGTCCCCGAGGCCGTCACCGTGATGGATTCCATCGACGTGAGCATCGATACGCTCATGGCCATGCCCTCCTTCGCCGTGGCCGACGGCTACTGCATGGACGAGGAAACGGCAGCTTGCCGCGACAGTTGCCTGGCCCTGGCCGACAGCCTGGTGGCCTACTACCTGAAGACCATCAAGACCATCGAGCAGGACAGCCAGTTCTACGAAGAGACGGCCCAGGTGCTCAAGGAAGCCTACGACTATGCCCAGAATCGCTACCAGGTGGTTCAGCGCCAGATGTTTCTGGAAGGTCAGCGCAGTTTTGTCTACATGCTCAGGAATTTCTCCAGCTATTGGCGGCGGGCCGTGCGGGAATGGCAGGGGCGTTATGCGGTGGACTCCGGTCAATTCAGCCTGCATTCGTCCGTGAGCGGATGGAAGGGTCCGGTGGTCTGGGGCTACTCCTTTATCATGCTGGTGCTCCTGCTCCTGGCCATTCTGGTGGCCAATATCGTGGTCCGGCTCACCATGCGCTGGATTCCCTACCTCCGGACGCCTGAATTCAAGCAGCACCGGGGCCTGATCATCGCCATGGCGGGACTCGTCCTCTTCGCGGTGTTCGTGCTGGTGAACGGTGCCACGGCCGAGAATGCCTTCCTGTCCCAAGCCAACTACCTCATGGGAGAGTTCGCCGCCCTGCTGGGCGCCATCTTCCTGTCCATGCTCATCCGGATGGATGCGTCGCAGACCAAGGCCGCCATGGTGTGTTACCTGCCCAACTTCGCGCTGGCCTTCCTGGTTATCTTCTTCCGCATTATCTTCCTGCCCAACAACGTGCTCAATATCGCCATGCCGCTGCTTACGCCCCTTTTCGCAATCTGGCAGCTCGTGGTCAATATCAAGAAGCTCAAAGAGGTGCCCAAGGCCGATACCACCTATCTCTGGGGCTCGTTCCTGGTGATGCTGGTCACGGCCGCCCTGAGCTGGTACGGGCTGGTGATGATGGGCCTCCTCATCCTGGTCTGGTGGTATTTCGAGCTCACGCTCCTGCAGGCCGTGACGGCCTTGTTCATCATCCTGGACCGGGATTATCACAAGCATCTCACCGTCCGGCAGATGAATTACCGGAAGCGGAATCCGGGCCTCCCGCTCTCATCGGGAAAGGGCGCGTTCATCGAGGTGTCCTGGTTCCATGACCTCATCAAGATGGTGGTGGTCCCGCTCATGAGCATCTGGTCCCTGCCCATCTCCATCTCCCTTACCTGTGAAGTCTTCGACCTCACCACCTTTGCCCGGAATGTCTTCTTCGCGCCCCTGATCCATGTGGAAGGGGTGGTGGACCTGTCCCTGTTCAAGCTGGCCGTGGTCCTGTCCCTCTTCTACATTTTCCGTTACGCCGTCTATGCCATCAAGGCTTTCTACCGGGTATGGCGGACGCGGAAGATTATCTCCACCATGGCCGATCCGGCCCTGTTCAAGGAGACCGATGTCAACTTCAACCTGGCCAACAACATCATTACCCTGTCGTGCTGGGGCATCTATGTGATTGCGACTTTCGTGATGCTGAAGATCCCGACATCGGCCCTCACCATCGTCTCCACCGGCCTGGCTACCGGTATCGGCTTTGCCATGAAGGACGTGCTCAACAACTTCTTCTATGGGGTGCAGCTCATGGGCGGCCGTGTCCGGGTAGGGGATACCATCGAGTGTGACGGCATCCGCGGCCAGGTGGAAAGCCTGAGCTACCAGACCACCCAGGTGGCCTCGGAAGACGGTTCCATCATCGCGTTCTCCAATACGGCCCTGTTCAACAAGAACTTCAAGAACCTCACGCGCAACCACCAGTATGAGATGATCAACTTTACCGTGGGGGTCAAATACGGCACCGACGTGGCCCGGGCCCGGGAAGTGATGCTGGAAGCCCTGGAACCCCTCATGGTGAAGGACAAGTACGGCCGCGACCTCGTGGACAAGAAGAAGGGCGTAGCCATCCGGCTGCGCAACTTCGGGGACAGTTCCATCGACATGCAGGTGCTGCTCTATGCGGCCGTGGAAGTGCACTACTCCTTCGCCGCTGCCGCCAAAGAAGCCATTTACAATGCATTCAACGCCAACGGGATCGAGATTCCTTTCCCGCAGCGCGATGTCTATATCAAGGAAGCCCCGAAGGCGGAATAACTATTCCGCCTCCAGGACAAAGATGGCCGAGCTGTAGAGGGCCGGCATGGAGGGATTGAAGGCGCCGCTCTGGAGGAAGGCCCCGCTGAAGATGTCCCCGTTGCCCCACCAGCAGGAGTGGTCCACGTTCTGTTCCGTGACCTTGTAGCGTTTGGCGGGGTCCAGTCCCTTCAGGCGGAAGGAATGGCCTTCGAGGCCCTGCGCATCAAAGCGGATGCAATAGGTGAAGAGGACGGCTTTCGACTTGTCCGGAAGGACATAGAGCAGGCCGTAGTAGGAACCGTCGAAGGGGGAACCCAGGCGGTACAGGTCTCCCTGGAAAACAATGTCCCGGTAGCCTTTGTACGAGGCTACGCAGCGGCGCACCAGGGCCATCTCCTCCTCGCTCAGGTTGCGCGGCTGGAGTTCCAGGCCCAGACGGCCCTGACAGGCCACGTCAAAGCGGAACTTGAGCGGGGTCACGTTCCGGGTCTGGTGGTTGGGCACCGTGGAGACATGGGAAGCCATGATGCAGGCGGGATAGATGAGGCTGGTTCCGTACTGCATGAAAACGCGCTCCAGGGCATCCGTGTCATCGCTGGTCCACACCTCGTTGAAATACTTCAGGGAGCCATAGTCCACGCGGGCGCCGCCCGAGGAGCAACACTGCACCACGACCTGGGGATATTTTTCGCGCACGCGCGCCATCACCCGGTAGAAACCCTGCACGTAATCGATGAAGAATTTGTCCTGCTCGGCACCCAGATAGGGGCTGCCGAAGGATTCCACCGGCCGGTTGCAATCCCACTTGATATAGTCGATGGAAGGGGCGATCTGCATGATGCCGTCAAAGACCCCGAAGACGAAGTCCTGCACGGCCGGATTGGACAGATCCAGCACCCACTGGTGACGTCTCTGGGGGATGTCCCGGCCGGGGCTCTGGACCACCCACTCGGGATGGGCCTGGGCCAGTTCAGACTTGGGATTCACCATCTCGGGCTCAATCCAGATGCCGAATCTGAGTCCCTTTGAATGAGCATAGGAGGCCAGATAGTCAATGCCTTCCGGGAGTTTTTCCTGGTTCACCTGCCAGTCGCCCAGGCCCATCTTGTCATTGTTGCGGGGGAAGGCGTTGCCAAACCATCCGTCGTCCAGCACAAACATCTCCAGTCCCATGGAAACGGCATCGTCCATCATGCGGGTGAGGGTCTGGGTGGTAAAGTCGAAGTAGGCCCCTTCCCAGCTGTTGAGCAGGATGGGATTCACGTTTCCGCCGCCGTAAACGGCATATTTGCGGCTCCAGCGGTGCAGGTTGCGGGACACGCCGCCGGCGCCCTGGAGCGAGTGGGTCCAGATCATTTCGGGGGTGCGGAACACCTCGCCGGCCTGCAGGGGATAGGCCGATGCGAAGGGACTCACGCCGCTGACGATATCCAGCCGGTCGTCCGGGCCGATATCCAAGCTGAGCCGGTAATTGCCGCTCCAGGCCAGGGCGCCGCCAATCACTTCCGTCTCGTCTTCCCGCAGTTCGGCCGTATTCAGGCTCAGGAGGAAGGAGGGGTTGCTGCACTGGGCCGTCTGGACGCCGCGGCGGGTCTCGATGACCTTGGTGCCGTGCCGCAGCAGTTCCGATTCCAGCTGCATCTCCTGCGCCCAGGCCCCGTTCACATGCGAGAGCAGGTATTGGTCGGCCTGCAGGCTCAAGGCGCTGGACGCCACCTGCTGCAGCGTGAGGGCCTGGGTGCCCCCGTTGGTGATTTCCACGCGCTCCGTGATTACGTCTTCGGCCGCATAGGCTTCATAGATCAGTTTGGCGCTCACATTCGTGACGTAGTCCTTGAGGTTGATGGTGGTCACCACCACGTCTTGCCGGGATTCTACGGTATGGCCGGTATAATACAACTCCGTGTTGTGGGAGCCGTCGGCATAGCGGATGTGCAGGGCGGGCTCGCCCAGATAGCGGCCGCCGGTGACGGGATAGGCCGCCACGCCTCGGGAATACCGGCCCCGCACCAGCGGGACGGCCGAGAACTCCGATGCCGGCACGTGCGCACCATAATACAGATGATGTAGTTCCCCATTGGGACGGACCGTGAAAATGAGGCTGGTTTTGGGCGTCTCCACGGCAATCACCCGGGCTTCGACACGGGGGATGGAAACGGTTTCGTGGGTGAAGGTCTTCTTCACGGCTTTCCGCTTTTGTCCGGAAAGAGGGGCGGCGGCTGCCAGCAGCAGCATCGTGGCCAAGGCAAGAATACGGGTTTTAGTTTTCATGTTGGTTTTGGTATTGTTGGACAGTTTCGAGCAACTGTTCGAATAGGCGGGGTTTGCCGTAGCGGTCCAGGTCGGATTCTGGAATCCAGCGGTAGCCGGGAGGCAGCGCCGGCTTGCGGTCGGTTTCGGCCAGATAGAAATCGGCCCAGAGGGTGCGGTGGGTGAGCTGGTGCTTCACCTGTTTCTTGAGCAGGCGGCAGTCCGGGAGATCCGGCTGTGCGTCTTCCCAGCACAGGGGCTCCCAGAGTCCCTGCCAGATGTCTCCGGGCCCGCGCCGGCGGATGGGCGTCTGGCCCTGGCAGCGCAGATAGAGATAGGAAAGCCGCCGCTGCCGGGGGACGGCCGCTTTGGGGCGCACGGGAAGCAGGCTGGTGCGGCCCGTGCGGAAGGCGTTGCAGCCGTTTTGCAGCGGACAGCTGTCGCAGGCGGGCGCAGCCGGGGTGCACTGCAGGGCGCCGAAATCCATCATGGCCTGGTTGAACGAAGCCGCGTCTTCCGGCAGGAGGGACTGGGCCAGGGCGGTGAAGGATTTTTGGGCGGCGGTAGTGCCCAGCGGGGTCTCCAGCCCGTAATAGCGGGCCAGGACCCGGTACACATTGCCGTCCACTACGGCGGCCGGGATGCCAAAGCAGAAGGAGCCGATGGCGGCGGCGGTATAGTCGCCCACGCCCTTGAGCGAGCGGATGCCTTCCAGGGTGTCCGGGAAAGCGCCCTGCGCCACGACCTGTCTGGCGGCCTCATGCAGGTTCCTGGCCCGGGAATAGTAGCCCAGCCCCTGCCAGAGGCGCATTACCTCATCTTCCGGGGCGGCCGCGAGCGAGTCGATGGTGGGGAAACGCTCCAGGAATCGCTCCCAGTAGGCTTTTCCCTGGACAATCCTTGTCTGCTGCAGGATAATCTCGCTGAGCCAGATGGGATAGGGATCGCGGGTATGACGCCAGGGCAGGTCGCGTCCGTAGAGGGCGTACCAGCGCAGGATCGTATCCGTGAAAGCCTGGTCCATGGTCTCAGATGAACTGCTGGAGCATCTCGTACACGCAGTGGACGGGGAAGCCCACTACATTGAAATAGGAGCCGTCGATGCGGGTGATCCCGGCATATCCGATCCATTCCTGGATGGCATAGGCGCCGGCCTTGTCGTAGGGCTGGAAACGGTCCACGTAATAGCAGATCTCTTCCTCACTGAGCGGCTTGAACCACACCTGGGTGGTGTCGGTCCGGGTGAGGGTTTTTTCCCGGCTGCGCAGGGTGACGGCCGTGGTGACATGATGCCGGCGGCCCGACAAGTCCCGGAGCATGCGGCAGGCATCCTCCCGGTCCTTGGGTTTTCCCAGGATTTCGCCGGGGCGTCCTTCTTCGGCCGGCAGGATCACCATGGTATCGGCCGTGATCAGGATTTCGTCGGCCTCCAGGGGACGGTGAAAGCCCCTGGATTTTCCTTCCGACATGAGTCGGGGGACTTCGTCATAGGGGACATCCGGGCCGAAGCACTCGTTGAAGTTATTGTTGGTATCTATTTCAAAATCAACGGCAAGGCCTTTCAGGAGTTCCTGCCTTCTAGGGGACTGGCTCCCCAAGATGATGCGCTTTCCGTGCAGGTCCATGGGCGCTTAGAAGAGTTGTTTGTAGCGCTCGGGGTCGAAGGTCCAGCGGCCTTGCTGCCGCAGCACCTGTTCGATGGCGTTCCGCAGGCAGCCCCGGCCGCCGGGATAGTCGGACACCCAGTCGGCGATGGCTTTCACTTCCTCAACTGCATCGGCCGGGCAAACGCCGCAGCCGCAGCTTTTGAGGACATCCATGTCGGGAACATCGTCGCCGAAGAACATCACCTCCTTGGGGGAAAGGCCGTAGCGCTCACAGAACTGGGCGAACTCGATGCGTTTGTCCCGGCAATGCAGGAACACATCTTCCGGTTTCACGCCGCTGGTAGCCATGCGTTTGCGGATGGTTTCGGAACTGCCGCCCGTAATGACGGCCACGGGGTAGCCGTGCATCACGGCCATGCGGATGGCGAAACCGTCTTTGGCATCGTAGGTGCGCAGGAGGTCTCCTTCGCTGTTGCAGAGCACTCCGCCGTCGGTGGCTACACCGTCTATGTCAAAGGCAAAGGCTCTTATCTTTGATAAATCCATGGTTCAATCGAAGGTATTACGATTTGTTTCCTCCTCCACCCAGCGGGCCGAAATCTCCCAGGTTAAACGTGGCGCCGCCTTGCTGGGGGCCTTTCCCGCCGGCCAGGTCGATGACGCCAAACTGCGCCTCATATTTGGACACGTTGTCGAACAGGGCGTTCATCAGGCGCTTGGCGTGTTCGGGCGTCATGATGATGCGGTCGCCGATCTGGGCCTTGGGGAGGCCGGGCAGGGTGGCGGCGAAATCCAGGATGAATTCACTGCGGGAATGGGAGATGATGGCCAGGTTGGAATAGGACACCTTGGTTATCTGGGGATTCAGTTCCAGGCTCAGCTGGTTCTGCGGTTTGGGCTGGTTGTTGTCCATGCTTGCTTCTTATTATTCTATTTCTGCAAATTTAACAAAAAATCCGTACATTTGTAAGATTAAAAGAGACAGAACCGACATGAAAGAATTAGCCGCAAAATACAGCGCAGCCGCCGTAGAAGACAAATGGTATGCCTACTGGCTCAACCACAAGTTCTTCCACAGCGAACCCAACGAGAAGGAACCTTATACGATCGTGATCCCGCCGCCCAATGTGACGGGCATCCTGCATATGGGCCATGTGCTCAACAACACCCTGAACGACGTGCTCATCCGCAAGGCCCGCATGGACGGGAAGAACGCTTGCTGGGTGCCGGGAACGGACCACGCGTCCATCGCCACCGAATCCAAGGTGGTGGCCAAGCTCAAGGCCATGGGCATCTCCAAGGAAGATATCGGCCGGGAGGAATTCCTGCGCCATGCCTGGGAGTGGAAGGAGGAACATGGCGGCATCATCCTGCAGCAGCTGCGCAAGCTGGGCTGCTCCTGCGACTGGGACCGCACCCGCTTCACCATGGAACCCGCGCTGAGCGAGGCCGTGATCAACACCTTCGTGTATTTCTACAAGAAAGGCTGGATCTACAAAGGCGTGCGCATGGTGAACTGGGATCCCGAGGCCCTCACCGCCGTCAGTGACGACGAAGTGGTGCACAAGGACACCCAGAGCCATTTCTATCACCTTAAATACTATATCTCCGACGGCGCCGGCAAGCCCACGGACAAGTATCTGGTCATTGCCACCACCCGTCCGGAGACCATCATGGCCGATGCCGCCATCTGCGTGAACCCCAAGGACGAGCGGCATTTCTGGCTCAAAGGCAAGAAGGTGCTCATCCCGCTCATCAACCGCGAGATTCCTGTCATCGAGGACGACTACGTGGAGATGGACTTCGGGACCGGCTGCCTCAAGGTGACGCCCGCGCACGACGTGCACGACTATGAGATTGGCCTGCGCCACAACCTGCCGGTGCTGGAAATCATTGACGATCACGGAAAACTGAACGAGAAGGCGCAGATCCTGGTGGGCGAGGACCGTTTCGTGGCCCGCAAGAAGATCGTGAAGATGCTGGAGGAAGCCGGAAACCTGCTCAAGGTGGAAGATTACACCTCGCCGGTGGGCTACTCCGAGCGTACCAACGCGGTCATCGAGCCCAAGCTCAGCGCCCAGTGGTTCCTCAAGATGGAATCGCTGGCCCAGGTGGCCCTGGAGACCGTAGAGAGCGGCCGCACCAAGTTCATTCCGGAAAAATATGTGAATACCTACCGCCACTGGATGGAAAACGCCCGCGACTGGTGCATCTCCCGCCAACTCTGGTGGGGCCAGCGCATTCCGGCCTATTACCTCCCGGACGGCTCCTACGTGGTGGAAGCTACTGCTGAAGCAGCACTTAAGGCAGCGCAGGCTATCAATCCGAATATTAAGGCCGAAGACCTCAAGCAGGACGAGGATGTACTGGACACCTGGTTCAGTTCCTGGCTCTGGCCCATCTCGGTCTTCGATCCCGAGAAACCCGGTCATCCGGAGCACCAGCCCAATGCCGACCTGGCCTATTATTATCCCACCAACGACCTGGTCACCGGCCCGGACATCATCTTCTTCTGGGTGGCCCGCATGATCATGGCCGGTGAGGAGTTCATGGGCCGCGAGCCGTTCTCCAACGTGTATTTTACTGGCATCGTCCGTGACAAGATTGGCCGGAAGATGTCCAAGACCCTGGGCAACAGCCCCAATCCGCTGGATCTGATCCAGCATTACGGTGCCGATGCAGTGCGTATCGGCATGCTGCTCTGCTCCAGCGCCGGCAACGATATTTTCTACGACGAGGCCCAGATCAAGCAGGGCGCTGCCTTCTGCAACAAGATCTGGAACAGCTACCGGCTGGTGAAAGGCCTGGCCATCGACGAGGCCGCCGCACCCGCCCCGGCTGCCCGCCTGGCCATGGAATGGTTCCGGGCCAAGCTCTCGGAAACCATCACCCAGGTCGAGGACCATTACAGCAAATTCCGCATCTCAGATGCCCTCATGGCCATTTACAAGCTCTTCTGGGATGACTATTGCTCCACCTATCTGGAGGCCATCAAGCCGGCATTCGGCCAGCCTGTAGACCGCGGCACCTACGATGTCACGCTGGGCTATTTCGATGCGCTCCTGCGCCTCATCCATCCGGTGATGCCCTTCATTACGGAGGAACTCTGGCAGGACATCGCCGAAAGGAAGGAAGGGGAGACCATTATGTACGCTCCCAGCCCCAAGGCCGAATCATATGATGCCAGGCTTCTGGACGGTTTCGCCATCGCGATGGAGGCCGTGAACGGCGTCCGCGGGGTGCGGAACCAGAAGAACATCGGCCCGAAAGAGCCCCTGCAGTTGCTGATCAAGGCGAAAGACTTCCCCTGCATCCCGGTGGTCGAAAAGATGGCCGGCGTGAAGGTGGCGCTCGCGGACGACTTCGGGGACGCCCAGGGAGCCGGCTTCCTGGTGCGCACCGTCGCGATGTTCATCCCGCTGCAGGTGAATGCGGCCGAGGAACTGGACAAGGCGAAGAAGGACCTCGAGTACCAGCAGAAGTTCCTGCAGGGCGTGCGCGCGAAACTCGCCAACGAGAAATTCACCGCCCACGCGCCCGCCGCCGTGGTGGAAATGGAGCGCAAGAAGGAGGCCGATGCCCTCTCGAAGATCGAGAGTCTGGAAGCTAAAATCAAGCAACTGAGTTAGTTATGGCCGCCTTCAAGACATCCTTCCCGGTGCGGTACTACGAGACCGATCAGATGGGCGTCGTCCATCACTCCAACTATATCCGTTACTTTGAGTGCGCGCGCGATGCGATGCTGGTGGAGATGGGCCTTCCCATCGAGAAGTGCGAGCGCGAGCTGGGCGTGCAGATTCCCATCGTCTCCGTGGAGTGCCACTACCATTTTCCGCTCAGGATGGGAGATGTCCTTACGGCCGTGGCCGAAGTGGACAAGGTGCCCCTTGCGAAGGTGCTGGTCAAGCAGGCCGTGTACAACCAGAACGGGGAGCTCTGCGCCGACGGCATCGTCACCCTGGGCTTCATCGACAAGAAGACTTTCCGGCCCGTGCGCTGCCCGGAGGAGATTATAAAACTCTTTGAAAAATACATAAACCGCTGATTATGAATACTATCGTATTACCGGTTCTGGCCTTCGGATACTGGGAGATCATCCTCATCGTCCTGGTGATCCTGCTCCTTTTCGGGGGCAAGAAGATTCCCGAACTGATGAAAGGCCTGGGCAAGGGCGTCAAGAGCTTCAAGCAGGGGATGAACGAAGTGGAGAAGGAGATGAAAGACGAGGAGCCCAAGGAGGAATCCTATAACAAGGACGAAAAATAAATGGCCGGGAAGGACAGTGAAATGTCCTTCTGGGACCATCTCGAGGCGCTGAGGGGAACCCTGTTCCGCTCGGTGCTGGCCGTGGCGCTCCTGTCCTTTATCTTCCTCTGCATCCCCAAGACCCTTTTCAAGGCCGTTCTCTGGCCCACGCAGGGGGATTTCCTGCTGTACAGGCTCCCCGGCGTGGATTTCTCGATGTCGCTCATCAACATCGAACTCAGCGCCCAGTTCTTCGTCTACCTGAAGGTGGCGGTGCTCTGCGGCGTGGTGCTGGCCTTCCCGTACATCGTCTGGGAAATCTGGCGCTTTGTGGCCCCTGCGCTCTACGACAATGAGCGGAAAGCCGTCCGGAAGGCCTTCTGGCTCTCTTCCGGGCTGTTTTATCTGGGGGTGGCCGTGGGCTATTTCGTGGTGCTGCCCGTGTGCCTGATGTTCTTCGTGAACTTCTCCGTGAGCGATGCCATCGTGAACACCATCTCCCTGAGCTCCTATATGTCGCTCTTTACGGGGATGGTCTTTCTCATCGGCCTGCTGTTCGAATTCCCCACGGTGGTCCTGGCCCTCAGCGCCATCGGCATCATCGACCGCGCGTGGCTCCGCAAGGGACGCCGCTATGCGGTGATCGCCGTGATGGTTTTAGCGGCCCTCATTACGCCCAGCGACCCTTTCTCGATGTTCGTGCTGGCCATTCCGCTCTACGGGCTTTATGAGTTCTCCATCCTTCTGAGCCGATGATTTCTGTCAGCAACGTCACCGTCTCCTTCGGCAGCTGGAACCTCCTGGACGGGATCAGTTTCCACATCAGCGACGGCGAGAAGATCGGCCTGGTGGGGAAAAACGGCGCCGGCAAGAGTACCCTGATGAAACTCATCACGGGGGAGCAGACGCCCACCAGGGGGAGCGTGGAGAAGCCCGCGGGCGTGCGCATCGGCTACCTGCCCCAGATTATGGAGCATCATCGCGGGCGCACGGTGCTGGAGGAAGTGCTCTCCGTCTTCGATTACCTCCGCGAAATGGAGGCCGATTTAGCCGCCGTCACCGCCACCCTGGCCGATAGAACCGATTATGAATCAAATGAATACGCGGCCCTCATCGATCGGCTGAACGAGCTGAACGACCGCCTGGCGCTGGAAGGGGGACTGTCACCCGAGGCGCAGGCGCAGAAGGTGCTCACGGGCCTGGGATTCAGGAAGGATGA
>JAEEGK010026612.1_pt1 | contig 11756 bp, 9 predicted proteins | sample 8958771 | NCBI WGS metagenome assembly JAEEGK01 (sample SAMN16246547, study PRJNA631951) | gut metagenome | biome: gut microbiome; feature: rumen; material: SC-attached | host: Bos | place: Iran: Karaj | collected 2018-10 | reverse complement strand
ATATAATTTTTCTAATTCTGAATTATCAATTCTATTAGTAAAAATAGTTTTTAATCCTTGATTATAATTAAATCTTCTTAAATCTTCTGCAGATAAAAATTGTCCTCTTTTTAAATTATCATCAATTCTTTTTTGATTTCTTTCTTTTAATTTAGTTTTAATAATATTAGAATATTCTTTTAATTTAGGTAAATCAACATTAATATGTTTTAATTGTTCTTTTTTATCTTTAATAATTTCTTTTTTAGAAATAAATTTATTTATTTCTTGAGTTACAACTTTTCTAGTATCAAACATTTCATCTGAATTAACTCTATCAAATAGATTTCTTTGTAAAAATATATTTGAACTTTTTCTTCTATAAGGATTATGAAAATAATTATTATATTTTTTTAAATCCATTAATTCTTCATCAATTTCAATTTTTTTTTTTAAATTAATTGGAATTTGATTTGGTTTTTTATATTTTAACATTTTTAATCTATCTAAATTAAAAAAAATTTTTTTGCTTTTTTTTTTTATTTCATCATTAGTCTCAGTTGAAATTAAATTTTTAACAGTATTCATATTATCATAATAATTATTTAATTGATTTGAAATATATTTTTCATCTTCATTTATAATTTCATCAATATATTGAGTATCAATTTGAAATTGTTCATTTGTATAATTAGTTAAATATTGTTTATTGTGAAAATCACTACTCAAATTTTTATTTCTTTTTTTTTTATAACCTAATTTAGACATAATTTTTTCATTTAATTTTTCTTTATATCTTTTTTCACTTTCTCCAATATTTCCTTCTACTTGTTCTAATTTAATTTGATTTATTATTTTTCTTGATTCTAAACCATCTTTTAATAATTTTTTTAATTTTTCTCTTTCATCTTCAATTTTTATTTCAGTATATAATTTATTTGAAAAAATTGAATGATATAATGGAGAATTTGAAGAACTTAATAAACTTATTGTTGAATTTATTCCTCTTCCTGATTTTACTTCTTTATATAATGTTTTAGATGAATTTATTAATTTTGAAAAATCTTTTGATGCTGTGTTTTCAAAATCACGTAAATAACGATCTACTGTTAATTTATCACGATATTTTTTTAAATATTTTTCACTTTGTTCTATATATTGAGGTATTATTATATTTATTCTGCTTTTTTTCATTTTTTTTGTTTCTTTTTTATTTATTTTAAATTTTAATTTGTTTTTTATCAGTTTTTATTTCTTTTATTTCTTTTTTTTTTTTTATATGATAGATAATATTAGAATTTTATATTTTTTATATTTTTATTTTTATTTAAATGATTGATTTTACATTTGAAAAAACAAAACATTTCATTCAAAGAGGTGATTTTTTTGAACCAAATCCTAATCACAATATATTAAAAATTAAATATGATAATCAAGGTAATTATTGGACAAATCTTGAAAGAAAAACTATAATTAAAAACTATATATTAACTAAAAAACCTTATAGAAATATTGAAAATATTTCATTACAAGAAATTCATGAAAGAAATACTTTTCAAAAAAATATAAAAAAAGATATATTTTATCAATTTAAATATACATATAAAAATATTCCTACACATATAAATCATTTTCAAGTAAGAAAAAATTTACAAAAAATTAATAATTATTTAATATACACTAAAGAATATGGAATAGAAAGTTTTGATAATATTTCTAAAATAAATCAAGGTTTAATATATTTTGATGAAAATGAATCAAATCAAATTATATGTTTTGCAATTGAAAAAATAAATAATAACTTTTATTTATGTATTGGAAAAGTTGATACAACTTGTATTTTATATGAAATAAATTATAATGATTTTATTAAAAAAAGAAATTATAAAAATAATTCTTTTTACTCCAAAAAACAAAAAATTATTAACTTTAACTGATAGTTATTCAGATGATTATATAAATTATATTAAATTTTTACCAGATAATAAATTGTTAAGAACTGGAAATGATTCATTTTTAAAAATATATGATTTAAATAAAAATAATAAAATAATATATGAATTATTAAATGATTCTGCAATAAATCATTGTGATATAAATTATAATAAAAATATTATTGTTTCAGTTGGAGATTCAATTAATGTTGATTTATTTGATTTAAAATCAAAAAAAAATATTATTAAATTAGTTGAACATTATGATTATGGTATAGTTTGTAAATTTAATCCTTATAATGATAATTATTTTGCTTCTGGAAATCAAGATAGTACTTGTAAAATTTGGGATATTAGAAATTTAAATAGTAGTGTCGATACTTTATTTGGAAAATATGAAAGTATTGGTGATTTAATTTGGATGAAAAATAATAAAATTGCTTTTATTGAAAATATATTTTTTGGACATATATATGATATAAAAAAAAAGTGTCTTCAAGATTTTGAATTTTTAGGTTTGTTTAATGGAATTGAATATGATGAAATTAAAGAGATTTTTTATGTTGCTATTCAAAATGATGATAATGGAGATATTATTTGTTATGAAAAAATTAAAGGAAATAATAATTCATTGAATAATATTTTATTTTAATAAATATTTATTTGAAATTTTTGATTAATAGAAATGTTTATAATTACTTAAATTATATATATTATTTATATTAGTTTTTAATTTAGAATAAAATAATTAAAAAATAAAAAATGCTAATTACAATTTCAATTGAAAGAAATTTAATTTATATTCCTATTTTTATATTTGTCAATTTTATATTTTTTACCTCTCAAGATATCTTAGATTTATCGAGTGAATTTAAAATGTTAATAAGGTTTTGTTCAGAAATAAGTCTTATTATATGTTATTTTATTCAAAAATATTTATCAAGAAATGAATCTAATTCAAATAATAAAAAAAAAGTTTTACCAAAACGAAAAATAAATAATAAAATAAAGATTATTTTTTTTATAATTGTTTTATCTTTAATCTATTATTATTGCAAAGATATGAATATAAATAATAATGCTATTGAACATAAAATTTATATAATTATGTTTTTATATTTAATTGATTTATTTATACTTCAAAGAGATATTTATTCTCATCAAATATTATCAATAATATTACTAATGATAGGAATTTGTTATTATATAACAAACAAGTTCTCATTCAAATTATTATATTTAATTTATTTAATGAGCTTCTATTGTAGGTCTTTTGAACAAATATTAGTAAGATATGTTTCAATAAACTATTTTATTAATATTTTTTTAATTTCATTTTTTCTTGGATTTATTGGATTAATTTATTTAATAATAAGTAGATTTATTAAATATGATATTATTATTCTTTTTCCAAATTCAATAAGTTTTACACTTTTATTATATATAATTTGTAATATAAGTAGATCTTTTTTATATTTTCAAATTATAGATAAATTAGGACCAATTCATGTTTATCTAAGTGATTTAATTTCATATACTATTTTAAATAAATTATTTCTTTATTTTGATAAAAAAGTGCCAGAATATGCTTCAATAGATTTTATTATAATTTTAATTTTATTAATATCAATGTTAATATATTTTGAAATAGTACAACTAAATTTTTGCGGATTAAATAAAAATACTAAAAAACAAGTTTTAAAAAGAAGTGAAAATGATAGTCAAAATATAAATTTGGGTCAAAGCCAACATCTAACAGAATCTATTAATATTGATTATTATCAAGATGAAATATAAGATTTTCTTAATAATTGAATTATATATATAAAATTTCTTTATATTATAAATTTATTTTAATTATTTAGTTTTAATTAAATTAAAGTAAAATGGATTTTTTATTTGATTTATAAATATTGAGAATCATTTCCAAGAGTTTAGACATTAATTTTTATTTAATTTGATAATTCTTAATATTTTTTTTAGACTTTCAAGTTTTGATACTAATTGATTTTATGTTTCTTTAAATTTTATCAATTTAAATATATATAAAAAAAATTAATTAAAATAAGATATTTTCTTCCTTAAAATATTTTAAAATTATTTTTGAGAATTTTTTACTAAAGATTAATTACTTTTTAATTTTGAATTATTTTTACTAAATAATAAACTATAAGAAAAAAATAATTTTGAATATGAAGGTAAAAAACTTTTTCTTTTTTTAATATTAAATTTATTCCAAATATTTTCAAAATTTGAAATTTTTTTTTTAGAATGTTTTAATTTAAAATTAGTATTTATTGAATAAGTTGTAAGATTAAAATTATATTTTGATGAATGAGTAACATTTATAGTTGAGCGTTGAGAATAAATTTCCCTTTTTGAAAAAACAATTTTCTTTTTTTCTTTAAAATTATTATTAATATTATCTTGAATAGTTATATTATTTATATTTATAAATTTTTTAGAAAATTTAATTCTTTGTTCCGAAATATTTTTTTTCAGAATTAAATTTTTAGTTTTAATACTTTTCTTTGAATTACAAAAAACATTAGAGTCTAAAGATTTTTTAAATGACATTTTAGTAATGAAAATTCTTTTATTAAGATTCTTTGTTTTTAAATTTAAATTTTTATCATCTGATGAAGTACTTATTGATGAATTTCTTTTGTATTTTATCATTGAAGGAGATTTTGAATTTAATGTCAAATCATTTGAGATTGTTATAAATTTTTTTCTTTGATTAATTTGATTTCTTATTAATGATTGACTATGATTTTTAAATTTACTTATTATTTTTTTTATTCCATTATTATGATTTAAAACATTATTATTCTTCTGTTCATTTAGTTTTAAATTGTTTTCAATAAAAGTTTGAATTTTACTATTATTAGGGAATTTAATTTTATTTATTAAATTTATATCATTTTTTTGATTAGTTAATTTTTCATTTGCATAATTTAATATTCCAATACATAGTGAATAAGTTTCAATAAATATATATTCATTGGAATTTTGAATTAATGTATATAAAATTTGGAAACATTCTTTTCTAAATTTTTGTGAATAATTTACATTTAAATTAAAAAAGAAAGTTAAATAATCATAATTTGTATAATAAATAAGTTCGTAGTTTAAAATTTGTAAACATTTAATTTCAATTAATTTTAATTTATCAATTGAAAAATAATTACTTGGAAAAATATAATTTGAAATTTCTTTTAAACTAGGAATATTTATATAATCTTCATTAAATTTTATTGAAAGGAATAAGGTTCCTAAAATTATATCTTCATTTTTTAAATGATATTTTATTGCATTATCTTTTTTTATAAATATATAATCCATTAAAAAAATAAATATATAAAAGGTAGATATTTTAAATTTGAATTTATTGAAGAATTCATTTATTTTTTTTATATAATATTTCCTTTCTTTAACTCGATAATTCCAACTTAAGTTATTTTTTTTAATATTTTCATATAATGTATTAGATGATTTGATCATTGCTTTTAATAAACTAATATATTGAATATTATTTGTAAAATGATATTGAATTATATTTTCATTTGAAAATTTTGTTAAATCACTTTTTTTATGACTATATAATTTTGATAAAGGAAAATAAATCTTTTTTAATGGTATTTCTTTAAAAGAAAGAGTTTTTTTTGATAACATTGATTTTTTTTAAGAAATTTTTTATTTTTAAATTTATATTTTTAACTATTTAAATTTATATAAATAAATGAAAAAAAATAAATTAATTTTTTTTGATATTTTTATTTATTATTTTCTTTATTATTATATACATTTACATTCTTATCATTTTCTAATCCAACAGCATTTGGAATTATATAATCATCATCTTTTATAATATTAAAATTATCATCTTCAATATTATTTTGATTTATATTATTATTATTATTATAATTATTATTATTATTTTCATTATCCTTAAAATTTCCTTGTTGAATATTTCCAAAATTTTGTATATTATTATTATTTAAATTATTATTAATCTGATTATTAAAATTATTAATTTGATTTCCATTATTAAAATTATTATTAATTTGATTATTAAAATTATTATTATTTCCATTATTATAACCTTGAGTAATATTAACAACTTGATCTTGACCTTTAGTAATTTCATCATAAGTAGGAAATTCATTAGAAGGATTAAAAACATAATCATTAACACAAAAAAAATTATCTCCAATTTTATTTTCATTATCAATACTTTCATCTTTTAAATTATCAACAACTTTATTACTCAAATAACCAATTCCTTGACAAGATTTAATAGTAATATATTTAACAAAAGGTTTAGATGCTTTAAAAATATATTTTGTAGCCCCAACAATTCCATTAAATAACCCAATTCCTCCATTTAAAACTTTATTTTTAATGTCATGTTCAATTATTTTATTATTAATATAATTTTTACTATTATTTAATCCGTTTCCAATTGCTCGAAAAATATTAATTAAAGACATTTTATTATTTTTTTCAGGTAAATTTTGGCCAACGAAAATTTTATAATTTTCAAATTCAGGAAAATATATAATTGATAAATCACATTTTTCATGAATTAAATTATTATCTATTTCATTTGGTGGTTCATCACATAAAACTTCACTTTTTAACAATAATCTATAATATTCACATATTCTTGTTGTATATTTTTCTTCAATTGATAAATTATCTAAATTATATTTTTTACTTAATCTTATAAATCTTGAATTTCCTCCTCTTTCTAAATAATTTAAAATATATAAATCCCATTCATCATTTATTTTTCTTATGTATGATATGTTATATCCTAATTTTAAATGAGAGTTTTTACATTTTTCACATATTAATATTGAGTTGTTTATTGATACATATTCTGGTTTTGGGGATTTACAATCAAGACATACTTTATTTTCATAATCTCTTTCATATAAGTATTGTTCTATGTTATCTTTTAAATTTGGTGATTCCATTTTATATGTTTTTTTTTTTTGGATTTTTTTATTTATATTATATTAATTTTTTTGTAAACTATCTAAGAGAATTTAATTATTCATTTATTTTATTTTTATTTTTTTGATATGTATATTTTAGTATTATTATAATATTATATTATTTTATTTTATTTTAATTTATTATTTTTGTTGTTATGAATATAGAAAAACAGAAAATTTATTATGTTAAGAATATAAATTTAAAAGAAAGAGTTCATTATAAAAATATACAAAAAAATAATAATGATAATAATTTTGATAAAAAACAAAATTTGAAAAAAATACATACTTTATGTCTTCAAGAAAGATCAAGAAAATTAAATCTTTATTTAATGCAAGATGATAAAGGTCCAATTAATAATATTTATAGATTAGTAAATTTAAATCCAAGAAAAGAATCTTTACCTATATTTAAAGAAAAAAAAAAAAATGAAAATAAAAAAACATTTAATACTGAATTTCAAAATGAAAATATTCATAATCATATTGTTGATATTAATAAATTATTTATTCATGATTTACAAAATTCAATTAATATTAATTCAAATAATAATATCACTTCAAAAAATAATTTTTATCCCCTAAGTGCAAGAGAAAGGAAAAATAAAAAAAAAATTCTTTTAAAAACTTTTAATGAAAATATTAGGAAACTTTCTCCTGAAATTTCAGAAAAAATTTTAATAAATAAAAAAAAATTACCAGTTGGATATAAGAATTTAAAAGATAATTTAGATAAAAATAATAACATTTCATTTAATAAGAAAATCAATTTAAGAGATATATTATTTTTTCATAATAGTAATATAAGAAATTCAGTAAGTCAATTTAAAGTAAAAAATTATAATTTTCATTTTAATTTAAAATTAAAAGATAAAAAATCTTTTAATTTAACAAATAAAAAAAATAAAAGTCCTGAAACAATTTTTCATAAATCATTAAATGATATATATTTTTAGATATTTGATTATATGATAATAATATTAATATTGTAATATAAATAATATATTATATATTATACACTTTTTAAAAACTATTAAGAAATTTTCCTTGATTAAAGTCTCTACTAAAACAAATTTTTCTATCTTTATTATTTGCAAAAGTAATATCTTTTCTTTCATATTTTTTAGCAAAAAAATCAATAATATCATATTTTCTTCTTAAATTCTTTATATTTTCAATTTCCTTTTCTTTTTCATCATCATTTATACTTTGATCATTTATATTATTTATAGGATTAAATAATATTGCTCTTTTCATATTTAAAGCAAGTGAAATTTCCTTACTAAATAAATTCAAATTACATAATTCTGTATTCATTACATTTTTATCATCAAAATTTATTTTTTTCCACATTAAAGTATTTACAAAATGAGGATAAAATACAGAATCAAATAAAAAATTAATTTTATTTTCATAAGAATCATAAAAATGTATTTTTTCATTTTTTGGAAAGGGACTATTAAAATTTTTCATTGCTAAAATAATATCTTTATGAAAATAATAATCTTTTAAATTATAATTATTAATTTTATCTTTTTTTTCTTCATAAAAATAATTTAAATTAATTTTAGAAGGTAATTTATTCAATTTTTTTGGATTTGAATAATTTTTTATTATTTTTTTATTGATTTTTTCACTAAAAATTTTTATTTTGTCATTTAAAGTTTCTTGAAGTAATTTTGGTTTATTTAATTTAAATGGTAATACTTTTATTTTATTAATTAATGAATATGCTGATACCATATAATTTTCTATTGATGAAGTTTGATTTAAAAAATTTCTTTTTGAAAATGAAAAAAAACTACTATTACTATTTTTATTAGTATTATTTTTTATTTTTTTTCTTAGTGTGGGTGTTATTATTGTTGGAAATTTTTTATTAGATAAATGTAATTTATTTTTTTCTCTTGATGAATTTGAATCTGATATTAATGAAAATGATGATAATAAAAAATTTTTTTTTGAATATGATGATTTATTTGAATTTGGAAATATTTGATTTCTTATTTGAATATTTAGAATTAAATTTTTTTTTAATTTTTTTTTGGGTGAATTTTCATTAGATATATTTTGTAAATTAAAAAAAGTTTTCATGATTTTGAAAATTGTTATATTTATAATTTTTAAAATTATTTTTTAATATTAATATTTTTTTAATGTTTATAGGGAAAAAATTTTTATTTCTTAAATTTGGAGTAGATTTTACTGGAAAAAGAATTAATATATTTAAAGAATTAACAAAAAAAAATGGAGGTGAAATAATTGAAGAAGAAAATTTATCAAATAATAATATTCCAGATTATATAATAACATCTCCAAAAAATACTGATTTTATATTTAAATTATCAAATATTTTAAATCAAGAAAATTTTAAATTAATCAAAAAAAATTCTTTAAGTTATGAATGGTTTTCATTTTGCATAAGAGAAAAAAGTATAATTGAACATTATTCTTATTTAATAAAATTTAATGACTCAATTTCAAAAAAACAAGATAGATTATTTAAAGAAAATTTTTCAAGTAAAAAAATGATAAGTTTATCACAAGAAGTCAATAATAATTTTTTTTCTAATTTTAATTTGAATACAATACCAGAAGAACAAAAAGAGAAAAAACAAAATGAAAAAGACGAGAAAAAATCAAATGAAGATTTATTTACTAAAATTCAAAATGATATAATAAATAATAAATTAAACTATTCAGAAATAGAAGATGAAGAAGAAACAAATTTTTCTCAAAATTCATCAGATTATGAAAATATTAATTTCAAATCTAATAAAAAAAAAAAAAGAATATCATTAAGTCAAGATATTAATAATGTAAGTTTTAAAAAAATAAATAGTATAAAAAAAAGATTTGAATTTTTTTCAAATGAAACAAAAAATAACTTAAATAAAAACATAACAGATGAATTAGAAAAAGTACTTGAATTTCATACAAATGAAGGAAATACATTTAATGCAATTGCATATAGAAGAGCAATAACTCAAATAAAAAAATACAAAAAAAAAATAGAATATGTAAATGATATTCCAAAAATAAAAGGAATAGGAGAAAAAATAAAAGAAAAAATAAAAGAAATTTTAATAACAGGAAAATGCAAAAAAAGTGAATATGTAATAAATGATTCAAAAAATAAATGTATTAAAAAATTAAGTCAAGTATATGGAATTGGAATAAAACAAGCAAATCAATTTTATCAAAAGGGAATAAAAACAATAGAAGATTTAAAAAAAATATCAAATGAATTATCACAAAATATACAAAAAGGATTAAAATATTATGATGATATTTTAATAAAAATTCCAAGAGAAGAAATAACAGAAATTTATAATATTATAAAAGAAGAATTATATAAAATTTTACCTGAAAATATAATAAAAATTGAAGTTTGTGGTTCATATAGAAGAGGAAAAAAATTATGTGGTGATATTGATATTTTAATTACTAGAATTGATAATGGGTTAATTGATGGTATTTTAGAAACTTTAATTAATAAATTAATTAAATTAAAATTAATTGTTGAGACATTAAGTTTTAGTAATTCAAAAAATGATAATGAATGTAATGTTTTTATGGGAATTTGTAAATGGAAAAGTGGAATAAATAGAAGAATTGATATTAAAGTTTATAAAAAAGATTTATATCCTTTTGCTATTCTTTATTTTACTGGAAGTGCATATTTTAATAGAAGTATGAGATTATTTGCAAGATATTTAGGTTTTCATTTAAGTGATAAGGAATTAAGTTATAGAAAAAATGGTGTTAAGATTTTATGTAAAAATGAAAGGGAAATTTTTGAAAAATTAGGAATTGAATATAAAGAACCTTGTGATAGAGATATATAAATTTTATTTTGTAAATTTTTTTTTATTATTTTTTTAAAGTGTATATTTGTTTAATAGTTATTTTGAAAATTAATAAATTAAAAATAATTATTTCATATTAGTTTATATATAAAATATTTTTTATTTTATTTATATCCAAAAATATTTTATTTATAAGTATTATTCAATATTAATAATGATATGTGACCATAAAAATTTATTTTATCATTATAAATAATTTTTGTATTTTTATTTATATTTTTTTCTTTTATTTCATCTTTTTTTTTACTAGGATAAATTTCTATATTAAAAAAATCAAATTTATTATTTCCTACAGTTAAAGATTTAGAACTAATAAAAAATTTTGTCCTATCTTCTTTAGAAAATAAATGTGAAATTATTGCAAATTTAAATGATGAATCAAAATAAGTATTTACTTTTACTTCATATATAAAAAATTTAAGTAATTTATCATTTATATTATGAATTTTTGAAATATCCCAATTTTCTTCTTTTGAAAAAAATTTTAAAATAATTTTATTTACAAATTCCAAAATATTTATCTTTCTTTTAGATTCAATTTCTTTTTCCATATTAATATGATTGGGAATTTAATTTTTTATTTTTTTTTTTATTTAAATTTTTTTTATTTAATTATTCTTTATTTTAATGATTATAATTTACACAATAAAATAATATAATAAATATACATTTATATTTAGATAATAACTTATATTTATATAATTTAATTCTATTATTTATAAATTTATCATATACTTCTAAATTATCCAAAAACAATATTACTTATATAATTAAATGAATTTATTAATAATTTGTTCAATTAAATATAAAATTTTTATTTTCTTTCTTAATGAAAAATATCTTAATAAACTTATAAAAATACAGAAAATAAAAGGAGTAATTAAATTCAAAATAAAACATTGTAATCCACCTAATGCCCAATATTTTTGAGAATTATAATAAACAGAACAAAAAGCACATGAATAATACCA
>JAEEGK010026611.1_pt1 | contig 11756 bp, 5 predicted proteins | sample 8958771 | NCBI WGS metagenome assembly JAEEGK01 (sample SAMN16246547, study PRJNA631951) | gut metagenome | biome: gut microbiome; feature: rumen; material: SC-attached | host: Bos | place: Iran: Karaj | collected 2018-10 | reverse complement strand
CCCCAATAGAAATAAAAAAATATTTCTTAATTTAAAATTAATTTTTTTTATTTTAATAATTAATTTAATAATTTATAAATTTTCTCTAAATATATGAATAATGATAATGAAACAAAAATATCAAAATTTCATGAATTTTTATCAGAAAATATTGAACCAAATAATATAATTAAAAAAATATTAAAATATTTTTTAGATATATTATATGAGAAAAATCAAAATCAAATAAATGATAATATGAATTTATTAAATGAGCAATTAAAAAAATTTCAAGATTTAAAAAATGAAATAAAAAATTCTATAATATTTAAAGATGAAAATGAATTTAAAGAATCAATACAAAATTATCTAGATTCAAAAAATGAAAATAATTTTTTAAATGAAGAAAATGATTTTTATCTAATTTGTTTTTTTGATGAAATTAAGATTAATAATAATTCTATTATTATAAATTTAATAAAAATTTATATAGGATTAGAGCCTGTTTCATTAATCAATAATAATAAAGTTATTGAAAAAAATATAAATATATTTAATAATTTTAAATTAGTTAATAAAGAAATTATATTAAATTTAATTGATTTTTTTTTAGAATTTATTTATTTAAAAAAAAAAGATTATAAAGATTTTTTTCAATATATTTCAAATATATATCAATTAAATGAAGATTTTAATGAAGAAATATTTCATAAAATTATTATAATTTTAAAAAGAATTTATGTAATTAAAAATAAAGATTTAAACATTTTTTTAAATAAATTTTATTTTTCATTTTTTGGGAATGAATCTATAAAAATTATATTTCAATATATAAATGAAAAAATTCAAGAAGTTTCTGGTAAAAAGATATTTAGTTTTTTAAAAAAAAAAAATACTGAAAAACAAAATTTTAAAAATATAATTGATGATGAACTAATTGAAAAAAATGTAAAAATGAAAAATTTTAGAAATGAAAATTTAAAAAAAAGTAGTAATTTTTCTTTTCATTTTATTTTTAAAAATAACTTAAAAAATAAAATAAATTTTGAACATAATTTTGTTTTATTAAATGATAATGATATATATAAAATTTCATTATTTTTTTCATTTAATAATTTAGAAATTAATTTAAATGGAGTAAAAAAAAATAAAAAAATAAAATTAGATAGAATATTGAATATAATATCCATTTTTTTTAATTCTTCTAATAAAACATTAGATTTATATGTAAATTCATCTAAAAATATATCTGAAAAAATTAATCCATTTAATGAATTAGTAAATTTTGATTTATTCAATAAATTTACTGGTGAACTTTATTTTTTTTGTTTCAACTTTTTTAAATCACAAAATCACATTCAAAATATATTAGAAGTTCATAATAAAATAAATAATATGATTTCTGATGTATATTTTTACATACCTAAAGAATTTTTAATAGATATATATAATAATTTTTTAGAATATTCAATCCAGAATAATAAAAATAAACAATTTGATTTAGATATTATTACATTTATTCCTATAATAAATATAAAAAGAAAAGTACTTTATGAAGATAATTATATAAATGAAATAATTAATTATAATGAAGGATTAATAATTTTAGCTCTGTTTGATTGTAATATTATTTTTTATAATGAATTATTAAGTAATAACAATATAAATTTAGTTGAAAAAGGAGGATTCAAAGTTTTTATACCAATAATTAAAATTATATTAGATGAATATAAAAAAAATGAAAAATATATTAATTATTTTAAAGATATTTTAGAATTATTTAAAGAATTAATATCTGATAGTAAAAATTATAATCTATTTAAAAATGAAAAAATTTTTGATTTAATTTGCATGCTATTTGAAAAATATAATATAAAATTAAATGATGAATCAATAAATGATTTATTTAAATTGCCTCATTCATCAAAAAATAATATAAGTAATATTTTTGAATATAAAACAATAATTAATAATATTGATATACTTTTTATAGATGAAAAAATTTCACAATTAAATTTTGTTTTAATTGAAAAAATTATTTTAATTTTAAATAGTTTAAATGATGAAAATGAACTATTTTTCAATAAAAAATTAGAAGAAATTTATTTTATTTTTGAAGAAATATATAAATTATTAAAAATAGATTTTAAAAAAATTGAAGATATAAATTTAAAAGATATATTTTATATATGTAAAAAAATATATGAAAAATACAATGATAAATTAGATAAAAATGAAAATATATATAATATTATTTTTTTTAAATTTTTATTAACAAATATTATATTAAAAATTTATTATATTAATAACTCAACATATAATGAAATTAAAAATGATGAACAAAATAAATTATTTATATCTAAAATTGATGTTCTTTTCTATGAAGATTTTATTATTGAAAATACAATCATTAATTTTAATAAAAAAATAAATGATAAATTTTATTTTGAAAATTTTATAAATTTATTTTCAGAAAAATATATTTATTTTTATTTTTATTATATTTATTGTCAAGTTCATAATATTAATTCAGAAAAAATAAAAAAATTATTAATTAATGTTATGAAAATTTTTTTAGAAAATTCAAATAAAAATTTTGAAAATTCTACTTTTAAAGACAATAATTTTATATCAAGAAATTTTATGAATAGAATTACCAAAGATAATAAAAATGATTTTTTATTATTTTTATATCAATTTTTTATTTCATTTCCTGGATATCCTAAAAATTATAGCTTGTTAAATTTTTATTATGATTATTTTAATGAAAAAGGGAAAACAATAAATCAAAACCAAACTAAAGAAATTGAAAACGAAAAAATAAATGAAATTAATGAAGAATTAAAAAAAATTAAAATTGTTAATTTTCCAATTAATAACAAAAAAAAATATCAAGAAGAGCAAACTTATCAATTAACATTTCCTATTGAAGAAGAATTTTTTATATTTTTATTTTTGATGATAGAATTATATATACATAAATTTAAAAATATTTTTTTTCAAAAAAGAATTATTAATATAGCATTAATTAAACTCAAACAACTTTTATTTTATTATTTATATATTTTTTCATTTATTGAAAATAAATATGAAGAATATTATAAAAATTTATCAGAAGAAAATCCTAATGAAAAAGATTATTATGAAGAAAGAAAAAATTTGGGAATTGGTTATTTAAAAATGAAATTAAAAAGATATTATACTTCAATTTATTGTATAAATAAAATATCAGATATTTATTCAAATAAATATAATTTTGAAGACAATAATATTTTAAAATTCGAATATCTTTTTTCTTTTTATAAAGAGAACGCAATAACAGATAATGCTATTAATTCATTATTTAATGATGAAAAAGATATGAAATTATTTTTAATCATAAATAATATAAAAACTAAAAGATATTATAAAAAAATAATAAAAGAATTATTTATCTATAATGGATATTATAATATTGAAAATATTTATCAAATTAATAATAATTTATCTTTATTTAAAATTAATAATTTTATTACAAATGATCTTAAAATGCCTCTTTTATCACCAATTATTGATTTAGATTATTATTTATTTGAAAATAATAATGAAAGCATTGAATTTAATATTAAAAATATTCTTGAAAAAAATATTACTAAATTTAACTTTTTATTTAAAATAAATAATAATGATAATAAAATTTTAATTGATCATATAAATAAAATTTTAGAAAAATTTATTTTAGATTTTAAAATCAAAATAATTGATATATTAAAAGCAAATTGTGATTTAAATTTAATTTTAACTAATAAAGAAAAAATAATCAAAATTATAGAAGAAAATTTATTTAATGATAATTTATTTAATTTATTAAATGATATTTTGAATATAAATAATAATATAAACGAACAAATAAATAATCTACACGAAAATATCGATATTATAAATAATATTATATTTAAATTAAAAGATAACTTTTTAATAAATATTAATTTAAATGAACTTCTCTTAAATAATAAATATTTTAATTTATTTGAAATATTAATAAATAACAACAATTTAAGTAATTATATCTATGAAAATTACGCTATAACAAAAATATATGAATGCTGTTTGGTCAAAAAAACACATCATATTAAAGGATTTTTATTTATATATAATAAATTAGATGAAATAAAAATTATATTTATTTCTTTTTACTTTAATTTATTAAGAGAAAATTGTAATAATTTAAATGAAGATAAATGCTATGGATCTTTTTTATATATTCCCTTTAAAGATGAATTAAAAAAAATTAAAATTAATATAAATGATATAGATAAAATATTTGAAAAAAATTATTTTTATTCTTTAACTGCCTTTGAAATATTTACTAATTATGGAAAAACTTATTATTTTAATTTTAAAAATAGTAATGATAAGAGTGAAGTTTTAAATCAAATTATATCGAATAATTTTAAAACATATTATATAAATAATGAAATAATATTTTATTCAAAATATAATAATCCAAATACTTTTGCTGAAAATGAAATTGAAAAAAAAATTAATTATAATTTTAATGAATGGGAAAATGGTTTAATGTCAAATTATTATTTAATAATGTTTCTTAATATAATAGGAAATAGATCATTTAATGATTTATTTCAATATCCAGTTTTTCCTTGGATTTCATATTATGAAGAAAATAAAAAAAATTATAGAGAATTAAAATTTCCATTAGGAAGAATGAATCAAGAAAAAAAAATTATAAAAAATAATGAAAATGAAGTAAAAATTAAATACTATCAAAGAAATGATAAAAATTTTTATGATTTCAATATTGAAAATGATTTTTGTTTAGAAATTGAAGAAATAATAAAAGATGAAGATTTATACTCTTTTTATTTTAATAATTATATGAACCCAGAAGCAATAAAAAATTATTTATTAAGAATATTTCCATTTTATTATATAAATTCAGCTTATTTTTATATAGATGAAAACTTTGATAATTTAAATGATTACTTTTATAACAAAACTTATTCAACATATACTTCAAAAGAATTAATTCCTGAATTTTTTTATTTATCTGATTTATATATAAACTTTAATAAAATATCATTTAAAAATCAAAAAAAAAATGATATTTTACTTCCGGCGAAATTAAATAAATTTGAAATTATAATTGATTTTTTTAAAGAATTGGAAAGCATTAAAACTTCACAAAATATAAATTATTGGATAGATTTAATTTTCGGATATATGCAGAATACTGATGATATCATTTTTGAAGAAAAAAATATAAAAAATAAATATCGACCTGAAAGTTATTTAAATAAAAAATTTAATGAAAAAATATATTTAGAATGTTTTATAGAAGGAATTGTACCTAAACAATTATTTTTTGAAAAATTTTTATCACGTAAAATTCAATCCAGAAAAGATTTCCCTTTAAATACTGATTCTTTAAATTCAAATATTTTTAGTTTTCCAAATTGTTTTTTAGAAAATTATATGTCTTATTGTTATTCAATAATAATTGAAAATAACTTTGGAATAACAATTAATGTTTTTGATGAAAGAATTTATGCAATATATTTAAATAATATAAATGAAAATATAATTAAAGATGAAATTATATATTATCCCATTGATGGAGAGGTCACATATAAACCAATTGATGCAAATTTATTAATAAATTATATAAAATTAAATTATCAAATTATTGATATTAATAATAATTACATATTTATGGGAGGATTTAAAAGAGGATCAATTCGTTATATCATATTTAAAGTAACTAGAGATAATACATCAGAAAAAAATTTCATAAAAAAAATTTCATATTCCGATTTTTTAAATTTATATAATGAAAACAAATTAAATATTATAATAACTGCAATAATTTCAATAAATTATTTAGATAAATTTTATCTTATTACTGGTGATAATTGTGGAACAATAAAATTTATAAAAATTATTAAGGAAAGTTTTAAATTAAATTATGAAATTTTAAAAAATATATATGAACATTCGAATGAAATATTTTCAATAAAATATAATAATAATTTAAATTTATGGCTAAGTGCTGGATTAGATAATATAATTAATATATTCACTTTTAAAAAATGTGAAAAAATAGGAACAATTAATTTAATGAATGAAAAAATAAATAAACTAAATTATGTAAATTTTATAGTAAATCCTTTAATTTCTATAATTATTATTTATGATAATGTTCTAATTAGTTTAAGTTTAAATGGGGAAATTATTAAAAAAAAAATAATTGCTAAAAATTTAAATTTTCAAGATCCTATTATTATTGAAAATGCAGATTTTAGCCAGAATATTTTGTTTTTAGAAAACAATCAAAATTTTGTTCAATTTGATTTGCCTTTTTTTGAAGAAATTAAAAATGAAATTAAATTTAAAAATGAAATAGAAAAGTTTAATATAAGTTTAAATAATAATTTAATTATAGGAATTGCTAAAAATAAAATCAACAATGAAAAATTAATTTTTAATAATAATATTTAATTGTAAAATATTTATATAAATTATATTAATATTAATAAATATATTAATTATTTATTAATCTATTTTAATCATAGAATAAATTAACTTTATAAATATAAAACATGATAATAATGAAATTGACCCACATATTAAACTAATTATTATTGATATTAAACTCATTACTCCAAAATATATAATAAATGTGGATAATCTTGTAATTTCTAAAGTATGAAAATAATATATAGAATAACTTAATATATAAATCACAGGAGAAGAGCCGATAAAAAAACTTTTCCACCACCAATTATAATCTCCCTTACATAAATTTAAGTATATAAAAATTATACTTATTTCACCTGAAATAATTATCATCATTATTATTCCTATCAAAATAAATTGAGCAATAAATGAATATATTTCATTTTTCCAAATAGAACTCATTATATAAATAAATTCAACAAATATTGTTGCAAATGTTGGAAATCCTGTAAAAAACATTGCATATTTAATTCTAAAAAACCATTGTTTATTTTCTATTTTCATTGGCAATGGATTTACTTTACAGGGTAATGATATTTTTTTTTGTTTAAAACCTATAAAACTTCCAATACATACTAAAGGAAAACTACAACAAAACCATAAAATTAGTAAACTCATTAAATCAGAAAATTTAATTGAAATATTACTTCCTTCTAATTTATATAAAATATTCATTATAATTACTAAAAAAAAACATAATCCTGGAAATAAAAAACTAATATAAAATAAATTTTTTATCCAATTTCTTCCATTTAATAATTTATATAATCTACTTGAAGTATAACCACCTAAAATACTCATAAAAACAAAAACAATAATCATCATTGTTAAAAGACTTCCTCTACTTTCTTGTCTAAAAAATCCTAAATAAAAAAAAGTTAAAACATAAATTATCATAATAAATAATTGAATTCCTGTACCAAAAAATGAACATAATAATTCTGAATTAATAGGTTTTCTAAATACATCATTATATATATTTTTCCATCCATATTCATCTATTATATCATCATTTGAAACACGAACATTATAAATATCAATATCTTTTTTTATTGCTCTTAAAAAAATTATAACTGTTATAAAAGTAAATAATAAAATCATAATTGATGATATTATAATTGATGCCCAATGAATTTTTGTATTTACTTGTAAATAGTGATCAAATCTAGATGCAAAAGATAAATTACTATTTTTAAATATAACATCATAAGTAAAATAAATATTTATATCATTTTTTTTATCTAAAAATTGATATGATTTTTCTAATAATTCAATAGAATTTAAATGTTCTCCATTTAAATTTAAACAATTTGTATTATCATTTTGTTCTATAGAAAATGGTTCAATTTCAAAACCAACAATTTGAGTTTTTTCATTATCAGTAGTATTATGATAAAATACATAAAATCTATAATGATTATAAATTATATATTCATCATCCATTCTTAATCCTATTGGAATTCCATTTTTATAATAAACTTCTTTTTTTATTTTATCAGAAAATAAATTAGAAAATTTTACATATCCAGCTGGAAGAAAATCTAAAAAAAAATTGATAGAATATTTTTTTAATATAAAAAATTTAAAACGATTTGCAACATTAGAAGTAAAATTTTTTTTACATAAAATTTTACAATATTCGTTTTGAAACATATTTATTTTATAATTTGTTTCATATTTTCTTGAACTTTGAAGAATTTCACCTAAATTATCTTGAACTAATTTTTTTTCTTCGGGTGCACATAAATTTAAATAATAATAATCATATGGAATTCTATTACTAATTGATTTAATTGTATCTGTTGTTATAATTAATGTTTCATTAACTTTATGATAATATGAATCAATTAAATCACAAAATATTAAATAAAAATTTATTACAAAAAAAAATTTTTTTTTCATTTTAAAAATATAATTAAATAAAAATGAAAAATAATGAAAATTTAAATGAAAAAAATACAATTTCATTTAAAGATGAAAATAATAATAATAATAATATTACATCTGATTTTTTGATAACTGAATCTTCACAAGATAAAAATATTAATAATTTAATGTTTAATTCTGGCTCAAATTTTATTCAAATTTTTGATTATAATAATAAAACATATGATGAATTAAATACTTATATTATTTTTTTACAAAAAGAAATAGATAAAACCGAAGAAAAAAATAATAGTTTGAAAAAAAAATGTGAAGAAATTAAAAATAAAGGTCAAGAAATAATTGAAATAAATGAAGAATATTCAAAAAATTGTAAAAAAGAAGAAAATGAATATTTGCTGTTGGTTGAAGAAAATAAAAAATTAAAAGATAATTATCAAAAAATATTAATTGATTATCAAAAAGGTAAATTTAATACAGAAAAAGCAGTTAATTATTTAATTGAAAATGAAAAAAATAAACAATTAATTAAAGAAAATAATATTTTAAAAGAACAATTAATTTCTTTAGAAAAAATTTTATTTAATATGAAAATGACATTAGATATTTTATATAATAATACTGATGAATATAGAAAAAAAATGTTTGAAGAATTATTAGATATATTAAATGGAAAAGATTTCGAATTACAAAAAAAAGAAAAAATTATTAAAAATTTAATTGAAATTAAAGAAGCTTTAATAGCTGAAAAAAATAAATTAAAAATTTAATAACAAAAAAAAATAATTAAAAAATAAAAATATTTTTAATAATTATATTAATTTATTTATATTAAATTACTATATAATTATATTTTAAAAGAAGTAACAATATAAATATAAAATAATAATAATAATATAATATTACACATATTTATTTAAATTAAAATTCTAACAAGATGAATAATTAATTAATTTTTATATAATTAATTCAATTTACATTTTAATTTTTTACTATGATATAATTTGACATTTTATATATTTATTAAATAAATTTATAAAAAAAGGCATTAAATTTTAAATTGTAAACCTTTTTTCATATTTTATATACATTATTTTTTAAACCATAATAAATTATCATTAATAATAAAATAAAATCATATATAAATATGATTTCTATTAATTAGAAAGTAATTAATTAAATTAAAATTCGTTGAATTGAATTTAATATTTTTTCTTTATTTTTTTTTATTTGAATAAGTTGAATATATTTCATTTTTTCTTTAAAAATAGTATCATATGATAAATAAGTTTGATTATTATTTATTTTAACAAATATAAAATGAATTTCATTAATATATTTATTACCAAGAATTGGTTCAATAAAATATTCATATTTAAAATTATTTTTTTCTGATTTTAATACTTTAGTTTCAGTTTCTAATTTATTTTTATTATTATCAAAAAAAATACATTTTATAAGACTATTTTTTATTTGAGGATTTCCTATAAATATTATTTTATATAAATTATGATTATATAAAATTTTTGCAAATTCCCATTTTGTAATGAAATTCCATAAAATTTCGATAGAAACATTAAAAATTGAAGAAATATTTTGAATTTGATTAGATAAACCATATTCTATTAAGTAATTATTTTTAATTTCATTTATTATATTTTGTAATATATGAATATAATTTAAATTATTATTATGATAAAAAATATTAAATGAAATATACATATTTATATTTATTATTGTTGAATTATCTAATAATAAATTTTTTAATAAAAAAAAAGTAATTATTATATCTTTATTGAAATAATAAAATATTCTATCATATTGAAAATATTTATGATATTCTAAATTAATTAAAAATTTGTTTTTTTTGGAATTTAATAAATCAATAAAGATTTTTTTAAATATTTCAATCATTATTGATTTATTAAGTAAGATAGTTTTAATTGTATTAATATCAGAAAAAATATTATTTGTTATTTCCTGATTATAAAGAATTGAAATATTTATTTTTTCGTTTCGATACATTTATTTATTATTTTTTATTAATTTTTACAATATTAATTATTTTTTAATTATTATATATAAAAAGTTTAATTATTATTATAAATAAAATAATAATTCAATTTTTATTAAAAAAATAGAAGAAAGAATTATTAATTTACAATATTTTATAAAAGAATGTTATTTAAGAAAATAACTTAACATTAAATAATTTTAAATTAAATTTTATAATTTTTATATATTAAGATATTAATAATATTTATTACAATAAAAGTATATTAATTAAAATTTGCGTTTAATTATGCTATATAATATACATATTAAACCGAGTATTATTATAATTAAAATAATATCAAAACAAATTTTATCATTTGATCGTATTTGTTTTATTAATTTTTTTAATTTCATATTTTGTGTCTCAATTTTTGTTTCGACTACACCAGCATTTTTTCTTGCATTATTCACTCCCTCACCCAGTAGTTTAATTCCTTCTGTAGTTTTTTGAGCTTCTCCTTTAAGTTTTCTAATTGATAAAAGTATTTCATCTAAATCTTTATTTTGTTCTTCTTCTTCCTTTTTCCATTCTTCAATTTTTTCTTTTTCTTCAACATATAATTCTCTTTCCTTATAATTTTCATTATTTTTCTTTTTTAATATATCATTCAATTGTTCTGAAATAGTTCTATTATCATTTATTTTTTCTTCAACTTCAGATTCACCATCTAATTTTTTTTTTAATAAATTATATCGTTTATCTAAATGTTCTAATATTTCTTTTTTTTTATCTACATTTTGATATTTATTAGGTTTTTTTTCTTGTGATTTTAATTCGGTTTTTAATTTTTTTAATTTTTCTTCAATTTCAATTAATTTAATTGATGCATTATTTTCATGTTTTCTACGGCTTAAAATATCTTTTGGATTTTCAGATGACATTAATTTATCTCTTTCATTTAAATTATTTTCTATTTCTTGCAAAATAATATTAATTGAAACATTAAGTTTATTAAATTTATCTTTTTCATTATTCAATGAATCTTTTATTTCATATTCTTTTAATTTTTTATACATTAAATCTAAAGAATATAATAATTTATCTACTTCAGTTTTTTCTTTCATTTTTTATTGATTAAAATCTATTTTAATTTGTTATATAAAAACAAAAAATTTATATATTCAATTTAGTAATTTTTTTTTCCTTTTTTATATAAAACAATTGAGATTTAATTTATAATTATAATTAATGAGAAACAAAAAATTAAATAAAAAATAAAATATTAAATGAAAAATATTAATATTATTTAAAAAATCTTATTATTAAATTATATAATATATATTAATTAAATTATTAAAATAAAAATGGGGATTGGGGATTGGGG
>JAEEGK010026608.1_pt1 | contig 11756 bp, 5 predicted proteins | sample 8958771 | NCBI WGS metagenome assembly JAEEGK01 (sample SAMN16246547, study PRJNA631951) | gut metagenome | biome: gut microbiome; feature: rumen; material: SC-attached | host: Bos | place: Iran: Karaj | collected 2018-10 | reverse complement strand
GTGTTGTCATCCTGGAGGGCGTGAAACGTCCGACGGAATCCAGTGAATTTTCTATTTTTGCTGCGTCATCCTGAACAACGTGAAGGATCCAGTCAATTTCAATGAAAAATATTCTCCAATCCGCATTTTCCAAACGCTCTCCGCTGTTTGATGTCACGGACGCTTACCGTATTGTGAATGGTGCTGCAGACGGTTTTCCCGGTCTCACGATAGACAAGTTCGGCGACCGTTTCCAGGTGCAGTTTTTTGGACCGGAACTTCTTGCGAATAAGAATGAAGTTGTTGAAGCTGTCGGGGAACTGTTCAATCCTGTTTGTGTCGTCGCAAAAGAACGCCTTTCGAGTTCTGGACGTTCGCTTGAAAACGCTCCGATGGAAGTCTTGATTGGTTCTCGTGAAGATGCCGTAGGCGTTGTGCATGAGGGTAGGGCGAAGTTCCATGTGGATTTGCTCGATACGATTAATCCGGGGCTTTTCCTCGACATGCGCCACGTGCGCCTTGAAGTCGAAGAACGTTTCCGTGCGATGGGCGGCGAAGCTCCGCGATTCCTCAACCTTTTCAGCTACACGTGCAGTTTCTCGGTGCATGCGCGCCTCGGCGGTGCAGCCGTCGCGACAAATGCCGATATCAGCGGAAAGATTCTCGACAAGGGTCGTGAAAATTATGCGTTGAATGGTCTTGATTTGCGTCCGGGAGAATTTTTCCGCGGTAACGCTATCGAGTATGTGCGTTGGGCAAAAAAGAAGGGGCTGCGTTTTGAAGGCATCGTGCTTGACCCGCCGAGTTTTGCGCGTTTCAAGGGCTTCAACTTTAACGTGCGTGAGCACTTGATGACGCTTGTTGCGGAATGTGCCGAAATTTTGAGTCCGGGCGGCTTTTTTATGGTGAGTTCCAACTATAGCGAATTTAACTTGTCTGCGTTTGCACACAACGTTCTCGCAGCCGTCGCGTCTGTTCACCCGCATGCTCAAACGGCGTGGAAAAAATCCCAGGATATAGACTTTGTCGGTAGCGGCTCTACGAAAGATTCCTGTTTAGTCGCAACAATGGTGGAAGTGTAGAGCTTAGATGTAGGCTATGGGGTATGAGGTATGGGGTCGGTCGCCAATGGCTCTCTTAGGGGATGGGTATTGTAATAAAAAGAGCTCAAAGCCTTGCAGAGCATGGCGACCTCAAAGCGAAGCGTGTTCATAGCGAGTTTACGAGCGACCTCAAACCTATACCGTCACTGGATCCTGCTCCTACGAACCTAAGAATTGTAAGGCATCAAGATGCCAACAATTCTATATCGGGCGTACCCCTCAGGATGACGCTTGCTACTCACTGCCCACTAACCACTGCTCACTGCTCACTCGTCTCCGCCGTCCATCTCAATTTTCAATTCTTTGAGCTTGCGCCATAGTGTCGCACGGCTGATGCCGAGCTTTTTGCAGACTTCAGTCTTGTTGCCTTTGCAAATGCTCAATGCATGCAGAATATGTCTGCGCTCCATTTCGTCAAGCGAAAGAATTTCTTCTTCGACGGGTTCTGGGTTGTGTGTCAGGAACTTTGTCGGATTATGCGTGATAAGTCCCGCGCTGTCCGTCTTGCCGCTAACAGGAACAAAGTTTATCGGTTTTCCAATCGGATTGTCGATAGACTTCTCGATTTCTTCGGATTCATCGATTTCTTCGCGAACAACGTTTTCCACATTTTCTTTCAAGTGCGGAATGGCGACTGTTTTTTCGCGGGCTTCTACTTGTACGTATTCGGGCAAGTCTTCTAGCTTGATGATACCGCCTTCCGAAAGCACAATCGCGTGTTCCATGATGTTCTCGAGTTCACGGATGTTGCCGGGGTAGGGGTATTTTGTCAATGCGTAAAGAGCTGCAGGTTCCAGATCGTGAATTTCCTTGCCTTGCGCTTCTTTATTTTTTAAGATAAAGTAACGAATCAGGTTTGGAATGACAGGCTTGCGTTCGCGCAGGGGCGGCAATTGCAAATGGAACGTGTTCAAGCGGTAGTAAAGGTCTTCGCGGAACCGCCCTTCGTGCATCGCTTGTTGTAAATCGCGGTTTGTCGCGGCTATAATACGGATGTCGAGGTAACGCGCATCCGTTTCGCCCACGCGCCTGATTTCGTGACTTTGTAAAAAACGCAAAAGTTTGACTTGCGTCGCAAGCGAAAGTTCGCCGACTTCGTCGAGAAATAGCGTTCCGCCGTTTGCGGATTCGAACAAGCCTTTCTTGTCGGCAGTTGATCCCGTATAGGATCCTTTCTTGCTGCCAAAGAGTTCACTCTCGACGAGGTTCTCGGGAATGGCTCCACAGTTGACCGGCACAAACGGTTCGCTTGCGCGCTTACTGTAACGGTGTACGACATTTGCCAAAAATTCCTTGCCCGATCCGGATTCGCCCGTAATCAGGAGGGTACTGTTGGTCGGTGCTACTTTGTATACAGTCTTTAGAATTTTGCGCATCTCGGGCGTGTCGCCAAGAAGACTATCCAACACTTGCGACTCCATGAGTTGCGTGTTGGACTTGTTTTGCTGCTGCGCCTGGATTTTGCTAGCCGTGCTTTCTAGAAGCGACTGCGAGACCGGTTTTTTCAAAAAACTACTTGCACCGCGAGTGATGGCACTTGCGGCACCCTGCCAGTTTCGGTCATCGCACAGTACGAAAATCTCGATGCCTGGCTGACGTTCCTTTAAGTAGCTGATCATGTCCATATTGTCGAGCATTAAAAAAGGAACCTCGATAAACGCGAGGTCTATCGACGTCTTTTTTACTAGCGGCATCAAGGCTTTCTCGTCGGAGCAGACTAGGAGGTTCGTTCCGGCGATGGACCAGTTGCGTTGTAGCTCATCGACAAATTTCCGATCAAGATCAGCGATCAGGATATTCATCATTTATGCGATTACGAATGGCTCTTGATAATCTCGTCCACTTTGTTGCGGAGCTGCTGGAGATCCAGCGGTTTGCTGAAGATGGCTGCGACATCGAAATGCTGGGCTGTTGCCAGGTAGTCTTCGGCAGATGTACGTCCACCACCGCTGATAGCAATCACTCTATTGCTCAATCCCATGCGACGGAGATCAAGAATTACTTCAAAACCATCACCTTCTGGCATGATGATGTCGGTGATGATTACATCGTACGAATTCTTCTGGTAGAGGGACTTCGCTTTCTTGCCATTGCATGCAGTATCGACAGTGTAACCTTTCAATTCTAGTGCGGACTTCAACATGAGGTTCAGTTGAGCGTCATCGTCAATAATGAGTATTGTAGACATTAAGCCTCCATTTTCTCGTTTCTTATAGGCCAATATAGATTAAAAATAGTACCTTCGCCCAAAGTTGTCTGTACAGTATAGCCCGCATTGCCGTCTTTTAGCAGTCTAAGTGCCGATGAAAGGCCTAAACCGAGACCTTCGCCTGGTGCTTTTGTTGTAAAGAACGGCGAGAATATGCGTTCGAGGGTTGCTGTATCCATTCCCGTGCCCGTATCTTCGACCGTAATCTTCGCATAAATGCCCGCTTCGATCTGAGGTGCGTATGGGGTAATGAGGGGTTCTTTGAGTTCTTCTCTTTTTAAGGAGATTGTAAGCGTTCCGCCGTTTTCTTTCATGGCGAAAACGGCGTTGTTCGCAAGATTGCTGATGATGCGGTCGAGGGCGGCCACGTTCCCGACAATGCGGATGTTCTTGTCGATGTTCTCCGCTTTGACCTTTACGTTGGGCGGGAGCGTGATCCAGAGCTTCTTCACCACGTCGTCGATAATCATGTATGGCGGGAACTCCGTGGGCTTGTCCTTCTCGGACGTCTTCCCGCGGATGGTGTTCAGGAGTTCCTCGAGCGATTGCTTACCGCGTGTGGCGGCCTTGCGCGCTTCTTGGATGAACAGATAAGCCTGGGAGTCCTTTTCGATGACTTCGAGCGCCAAGTCGCAGAACCCGATTTGCGAACCGAGAATGTTGTTGTAGTCGTGGGCGAATCCGCCGCAGATGGTTCCCAGTTCTTCGAGCCTCGAGTGGATGTGCTTTTGTTCCTGCAACATGTCGCGCTCTTTTTCAAGACGCATTTCCTTGGTGATATCGATCTTGATTCCGATTATTTTATATGGTTTTTGCGGTGCAATAATCGGGATGAACATGTTGTTGAAAATCAATATGTCTTTTGTCTTGCCTTCGCGAACGGCCTTGTTGTAGTCGTCCTGCTTCAGGATTTCGATGGTGTCGCCTTCATCAAACGAATCGTCTTTTGCCTTGACCGTTCGTTCGTAAGAGATGAAACTTTGCGGTTCGCCTTCGTTTCGGGCTAAAAGTTCTTGCGGGAGAATCTTGTCGTCGGGTTCCGAAGTCTGCAACAGGTTCCCGCGTTCCTTGATGTCGTTCTGGTTTTGCGTCATGAACACGCCCTGTTCGTTCTTGGACCAGAATCGGAAGGGCAGGGTGCTGATGAGCGTATCCAGGAAACTCTTGCTTTCGTCGACCTTCTTTTTCCATATATTGAGTCGTTCCTGATAACGTATCTGGTCCAGCTGGTATTCCTTGAACTGCTCGTCGCGTATCTTGATAATTTGTTGATAGTGAAGCGCCTTGGAAACATCGCTGAAGAAGGCTACGTTGTAGTAGGTCGTGAGCGATTGACGGATCTGGAATGTCGTGACGTTGAATATATGGTCTTCGTCGTTAATCTTGATTTTTATTTTGTTGTAAGTTGATTCGCGGGTGGTGTCCGTGATTTGCGGGAATATGGAAGATATGGACTTGTTGAAGATGTTGTCCATCGTTGTGTGCAGAATGCTCAACGCAGCCGGGTTCGCAAGCTTGATTTGCCCGTTGTTGTTGTAAAAAAGGAGCCCGTCAATCATTTTGTCTTTTAATTTATCCAAAAACCAAGAGGCACTTTTGTTCTTGAACGAGACGGATGTAAAATATTGACCGGAAAGAATTGCGAGGAATATCGAAATGAATTGAGTCCATTTGAGGAATTGGTCGTAGTCGGCGAACCTTGTTGCAATAGGAATGAAAAAATCGAATAAAATCGCAAGCATCGAGAAAAATGAGAATGCACTCAACATGTAGATGCTTACTTGGCGGGGGAGCGTTGAATCGCTGGATTGGACGATGTTGTGGAGAATGTGGTATCCGGCGACGAGAATGTTGGGAACGACAAAAATGCAGAATATAAAAGAATAAAAATAGAACACGGGCCTTTCGGCAAATGGCCTATAGCCAAAAATGTTCGCATTTGAAATAAACGAGGGATTCTTGATGAATATTAACGTGGAAATGACCATGATGATGGCCCCGGAAATATTCATGAGCTTCCAACGGCCCTTCCGTTTGATATTCAGGCTGATTTCTGCAGTATGCTGTACGGCGTTCCCTAACTGAATCCAGGCTAGTCCTGCTACGCCAAAAAATATTTGTCTTGCCGTATAGGCCTTGGAACCTAATTCGAAGTTGCTTCCGCTAAAAAAAATGTCACCAATAAGGCTGCTGGCTTGCCAAAATATGCTGATGATGACTAATTGGTGTATGGATCTCGGAAGTTGCTTGACCGATGTCTTTTGACCAAGCATGATAGGGAAATAGCACACGATAATCAGCGCTATGACCGAAAGCGCGATAACGTAAGGCGAGTTTGTAAAAAGACTCTCTTGCATATTTCCCTATCTTTTTAATTTACTTTGTTCTTTTTATACCGAAGACTTTCGTTCTTTCGAAGGTGTTCTTCGACGAGAAGTTCTGCGTAATCTTGGAATCGTTTCGGACTTCAGGATTGTTCATGTTGGGCGAGAACCTCGTTTCGATTTCGGCCTTGTATATGTAGGCGCCCGTTCCGACAGCGCGGTCTTCCTTGGAGCGGATGCCTGACGGTGCCTTGTTCGCCCATTCTATGGCAAAGTAAATCTGGTTGTTCGGGGATAGGTAAAGTTTCGGATCCACTTCGAAGGACTGGTGGAAGCGATTGACGAAGTGGCCGAGATTCGAATATATGGGGATGTTGAACTTGACAAGCAGTTTCTCCCAGGCGCATTCTTCGCCGAACGACGCTCCACGCGGAACGGTGAGCTTTGCGTCAAAGATGGCGCCGCCGATATCGCTGGAATCGATTCCGGCCATCGTCACCTTGCCGTTCTGGATGAGGTCGAACTTGTTGCTAGATGGGTTCTTGATATAGAAACGCATGGTTTCGCCCACATCGACCTTTGTACGTTTGTTCGAATTCGCGTCTGTAACGTTTTCGCGAAGCGCGACGTCGAACTTGATGCTCGGCGCACCCTTGCCGTCAACAGGAATCCATGGCACTTCAAATTCCGGATAGTTTCCGTTGGCGTCCTTGAAGGTACTTGTCATCATGGAACCCATGCGCACAAAATCGCCTTCCATGACCGTTCCTGTAAGTTCACCCGAGAAGATAAAGATTACTCCGGATTTGTTTTGTCCGTAGCTCCAGCTCGAGAAACTGCTGCTAAAGGCGTTGGATTGCTTTTCGGCGCGTTTGTGCCTGTAGTATTGCTGCGCGGAATCCGCCGTCACTAGCGGCTCGCTTGCGATAATCGTCAAGATGTCGTTTGTCGATGTCTGGTTGATTGTCGCGGATACATACACCGGTCCCACTTTGTCTTCGGCGAGAACAGAGTTTGTTTCGGTGGCTGCACCGGTTCCCAGGTATTGCGTGACAAGGCCTGCATTGGTGAGCGCCTTGCCGCCCGGGAGAGTTCCTTCGAACGTGCCGGCGGTGTTGCCAAACTTGAATGTTGGATTGAGGTCGATGGAGAGGGTTGCACCGTTAAAGGTGAACTTGCCTTTTTCGACTGTAAGTGTTTCGGGATAGGCAACGCCGAAGATGAGTTCTAGCTTGTCTGGAGTATGTTTTTCATCTAGAGCCTTGGCAAACGTAATGTCGACATGGCTTGCATAGCCGTTCTGGAGTTTATCCGTGATGACGGCGTAGGTCATCGGGATAGGCAGAATCTTCAAGAATATTTCGACTTTGTCCGGAGTGCAGGCCCCGGCGACTCCGTTTCCGTTCAGGTCCATGATGGTTCCCGCCACGTCAAGTTGTCCCCACATGCCGGCGCTCACCAGGGAATTGCCACCTGCATCAAAGGCAATTTCGAAGTGCCAGATGTTCTTTTCTTCGTTGTAGAGCTTTGCGCTGGTAACGGTCGGAATCGTGGCCTTGGTCGTCTTGTCGCTGCTATAGAGCACGAGCGGGAAGTTTGTGCCTGGCGCTGAAATCGGTTCGCTGAATTGCAGGTAGAGATGGTCTGTCGTTGATGTATCCTGACGTTCGAGAATCGTTGCCGAAAGGAGTGCCGGCGGCATGCCGTCGGAGTAGGAATCTTCGACTTCTTTTGATTGTCCTTGAATGTTGCTGATGAGCGTAATCTTTCCGGTGGCGTTCGTTACAACATTTTTCGGGACGTCGATGTTTACGACGAGAGATCTGCCGTTCAGGGACTTGACCGTGCTGGATGTGTATTCCTTCCCGTCATAAGTGAACTTAATCGAGGTGAATTTCTGGTTTTCCGTGTATTCCGACGATAGCGTGATGTCCATGGCGTCCGGAATGTGGTCGCAGTCCAAATCGACAATCTTTGCGGCATCGATAATCGGCCAGGGCGGAAGCTCTTCTATGTTCAGCTCGGCGGTTGCCGGTACATAGTCGATATCTTTTGTTCTTTCGTGCGTTGCGGAGATGTTCGTCTTTACGGCGACTTTCGAGCTCACGTAGATTGTTGCAACGCCGTCGAAAAGCGTTACGGTCGTTACCGGAATCGTTGCTGTCGGATCGGTATAGAACTGGACGTTCGGATCATCGGAGACGAGTTCCACGTTCAAGTTCTTTTCGTCCTTGAGGAGCGTCAGGGAACTGTCCAGGAGCGAAATTTGGACTTCGATGTATTTGTCCTTGTAACCGACGATGTTGCTCTTGTCGAATACGAGGTAGCGTTTTTCGAGAGGCTTCGTGATACTGTCGATTTCGACGTTCGTACGTACAACGCCGCAGGCGCAGTCGTATTTGTTTTCAGACTTCTGGTTGGCGTTTCTGTTGTGCCAGGTGACCCATTCCATGTAGTTGTTGCCATAGGCGAGCGTCGTATCGCCACCGAATGTGATGGCGTCCGTGCGCTTGGGATTGATATAGTCAAATGAATAGGGGTCGCTGTTCATTTCGACGGCATCGAGGAACCCGTTCGGAGTAATCGTGCTTGAGGCGGAATAGGTTGTTACCGGATCCACTTTTTCGACGGAGTGGATTGGGCTTATGAACGGGCTCGAGAACGTTGTCTCAATTTTACGGTCCACTTGAGGGCCTTTATCCGGTGTGTAATCCGGAGCGTAGCCGTAAATGTATGTGCCGTGGTAGTATGCTGTGACGTATGCCGTCTTTTTGAAAGCTTCTTCACCTACACCATTAATGATTTCTACATACATGTTGGAGTTGGATTCTTCTTTATATAGCGGTCCACGCTTCAAATTGATACCTTCGGAGTATTCAGGGTCGTCAGCTGCGATATGGGGCCTAAATGACCAACTGCTGTCGATGCTTCCGTATGTGGGATTTATAATTAATTCAAAGAAGTAGCTACCGGATACAGCAAGTTTTCCCTCGATGTGGACTGGCGTATAATAGCCCGTTTCTACGGAGTCCTTCATTGATGTTACATTATAGGCTACAGGAGTGCCGAATTCTATGATAGGCATGCCAACGGAATATCCGGAACCATCCCAAATGGACTTGTTGTTGCTTGATCCTTGGACTGCTACGGGGAAATAGAATCTTAAATCAAGATCGTTGTATTCCACCGAGTCTTTGTTTCGGACGATGACGAGGAACGTATTGCATTTTGTCCAGTCGGAAGAGTTTCTACATCCATCCTTGTTGAGAGGCTTGACGTTGATATCCATGTTGACTGTTGTTGCGTATTGCTCGGTTGTGAAAGAATATTCTTCGGAAGTCGTTGCTCCGGAGGATACGGTAAAGTAGTATGTCGTGCCGGCTTCAAGTCCGGTAAGGACTGCTTCGTGGAAAAGCGCTACACCGCCATTTGCGACTACTTTTTCAGTATAGGATCCTTTTGTTTTGCCGAAATGGACCATTCCATCTAGACGGTCCGTACTCCACCAGTAAATTTTGGCACTGCGATTATCCACCTGACAAATGGTAACACCCTTGATTTGTGTTGCTGTCGAGGTCATGGTGAATTTGTACCAATAGCCGTGGTTGTCATCCGTGGTGATGTTTCCATGAGGGTCGACGCCTTCAAGGAAGAAGTAATACGTTTGTCCGGGAGTTAGCCCGGTGAGCGTGACGGAGCCTTCTTTGACTGCTTCGGTGAGCTGTATGGATTTTGCTGTATTGGCATTTGTTGTTACATCATAGGAAACGGTTACGAGTGCGAGTTCGTCGGTCTTCCAGCTGATAATTGCTGTAGAATCCGATGTGGGGATACCAACGATGTCGCTGAAAACAGGACCGTCGTTATCGGGCGGGAGTTGTTCTGCAAGGCTTTGTGCCGGGAACAGGAACTGAGCCGAGAAGTCGATACAGGTTTCTGTCGATGTGTATTTTTCCCAGTCTTCAATCAATGGTAAATTCGGAGCGCGTCCACCCATCAATGCGCCGATGGGGCACTTGTAATCGTAAGGAATGCCGCCACCTGCATTGTAACCATCGGGGTTTGCGGAACGGTTATGCGGGTGTTGCGGGTTCTTGTCGCCTGCACCGAGCAAAAGTGAAATATCCCAGGGGTTGGCGCCCAGTACGTAATACATGTTGTCCAAAGCGACCTTCAAGTAGCGTTCGTCCTTGGTCAGTTCATACAAAAGGAATACGGCCACCGCAGAACCCATGTTGTAGCGCATCACGCCCCAGTCAAAGGAGGTCCACACCAAGTTGTAAGGGGGATTCACTTTGAGCTTGGATGTGCCTTCGCGGGGTTCGACAGAGGTGTTCCCCTCATACAGCACTGCAATGGAATCACCCGTGGAGTTGGTTTCGACTTGCTTGCGGAATGCTGCCATCACGCGCATCGAAAGGGAGTCCCTTTCCGCCTGTGAAATGTTGAATTTAGTCTCGAACTCGGGATCGTTCAATATCAGCTTTTGCATGGCGAACAGAACATAGGCGAATAGATTCTGGTAGTCCGTTGCCCAAGAGTTGTTGAAACCTTGGTCCATCGCAAGAATCCCTTTAGGGAAAAACGCCAAGTCGTATTTTGCAATCCCGTTAGTATTCATTTCCGGGTTCTTGTACAAATCGTACGAATATGTGGTATCTCCGGTGGCATACCAGAGCGATACGGCTGCCGCTGCGGCATCGTCTTCGCATAGCCCCATACCGCTGTAGTATCCTTTACCGTTAAAGGTTATATTACCTTCGTTATATTCGTATAAAGTTGCCTTGCCTCTTTTAGCGCATTTGTCTCGACCTTCATAAGATTCTGTGTATTTCAAGTATGTCGGCTTCACAATTTTTGCATAAATTGTTTTGGCCGCGTCTAATAGTTTTTGGGAGTAAGAAGGATTGATCCATTTAAAGCCGGCGGCGACGTTTGCCAAGGTGGCCGTGTAAATGCCGGCAACGTTAGTTCCGATACCTTTGAGAACAAGACGGTCAGGACCTCCTTTTGTAGTACTTTGCATGTCCTGGTGTTCGGGCACATCCCAGAAACTGTGGTCCCAATCGCTCATGCCCACCGTATGGTACATGTCGCCCTTTTCGATAAGTCCGTCGGCTACGGAGGCGTCGTAAAGCTTCATGATATAATCGGCACCGATTTTGGCTTCGTAGAGAATGTCAGGAACTCCGTCTGGAATGGTATCTGCATACGAATGACCGAAACGGTCTTCGGCCTTGTTGGGGTAGGTGAGGTAAACCATTGAAAGCACGTAAGCTGCGTAACCGACCGTTTCTCCAACTTTAAAATGGTCTCCGCAGTCATGCCAGCCACCGGTAAGGTCATGATTTACTCTTGAACCATCCTTCAAGTGGCAGGCTCCGTGGAAGTGCGAATCGGTATTGCCGCAACGCTGGATTCCAAAGAACATCATCGATTTTTCAAGAATGGCGTTGTAAATATAGGGGCTGATATGGAATGTTGCCGAGGTGTCTTTGCCTACAACGAGGAAGTATTCGCCTACTGTTGTAAGTGTCGTGAAGTCGGCGCGGTAGAGCGTTTCGGAACCTGTCGAAGAGCTGTCTCCAAGTCTTGTTAAGTCTTGGAGGGAGTTGAAGGATACTCTAACGGTTATACCCGGCCTGACAACTTTTCCTATCAGGGTGAGGTTTCCACCGCCGGGGACTTCTTTTCCACTGTTGGCGTCAATGATTTTGAACGTCTTTTCAGTGGGGTCCGCGACATAGGCGTATTTGTAATGTTCGGGCTTGAACCCGCTTTGGTTCAAGCGGATGGGGCGCCTGTTGAAGACGTTTACCGAATCGTTGTGTATACGTGTGCAGGATTTGCAGGTCCTGTCGAGATTCGGAAGACTATGTGTATTGGCTGCAAGAGAATGCTCTATGCAGAATAAGGAGAATAATAATATTGCACTAATAAGTTTTTTCATACGTCTATCTTCTGTTCAAAAAGTAAAGGGCCGCCTGGACGGTTAAATCCAGGAGGCTGGTTGAATTTTATTTCCTTCTCTTGAAGCCGAGCGTCTTCGTCTTGCTTGCGGTAGCGCGTTCCACCTTCTTGCCGACTTCGTCGCAGCTGAGCTTGTAGTCGTTGCTCGATTCGTCGAAGGTCGACGCGCAG
>JAEEGK010026602.1_pt1 | contig 11758 bp, 11 predicted proteins | sample 8958771 | NCBI WGS metagenome assembly JAEEGK01 (sample SAMN16246547, study PRJNA631951) | gut metagenome | biome: gut microbiome; feature: rumen; material: SC-attached | host: Bos | place: Iran: Karaj | collected 2018-10 | reverse complement strand
GCGTCGACAACCACGGTGACGTGCTCGGTCGGGTCCCGCTGCTCCGAAACGTGCGCGGGAACGTCGATCGGCACGGCGACCGTTTCGGCCGAGCTCTCCGCCTCCGCGGGAAGCGGTTCTTCGGCGCGGTTCACGATAAACTCCTGCTCCGGCGTCGGCTGACACGCGGCAAGCAAAAGCAGCAGCAAAAACAGGGCAATGATTCGTTTCATGGGTTCTTCCTCCTTTGGTTATAAAATGGGGTTCAAGGGTGCGGACACGCCTCACGCGTTGCGCAGCGGCAGATTCGGCGGCTCGCGCCGCGCGTCGCCCCCCCTCATCAGTCACCTGACGGTGACAGCTTCTCCACCCTGAAGGGGGGCGAAGCCTTTGTTCGTGCGCAGCCTTGGAGAGGAACTCGAAAAGCATACCAACGTCGACCTCCACCTGATGGGGGAGGTGGCTGCCGTCAGGCAGCCGGAGGGAGAGCAAATCGCGCGCCGCAGGCGCATATCGTTCCGCAGGAATATCGTGCCGCAAGGCATATCGCGGTGAAGCAAAATCGTGCCGCGCAGCGGATGAGGGGCCTTCCTACGAACCCATGCTACCATGCGATTGTAACCAAAATGCAACATTCGGATGACCAAACGGTTTCCGGATGTTATCAAGCTGTTATCATCTTGTAAAAATAAAAAGCGCCCGCACCGTTAAACAAAACGATGCGGGAGGGGAACGTAAAGATTTTTTTCTTTTTTTGAACTTTTTTCAAAAACGTCAAACCTGAAGGGAGGATGCCGCGTCTATACAGTGAAAAACAGCAAAGCGGAAGGCTTTGCATGAGAAAAGGAGATTCAAACCCATGAGAAAAACCTATGCGTACAATTCCATCATCTTCGGATTCCTGCTCGGTCTGTTGGTCGGCGTGACGACGGAAAGCGTCATACTCGGCATTCTGGCAGGTCTCGGCGTTTCGGTCGTCGGGTTCATCGTCATTCGCCTGATCGAAAACGCGATCCATAAGGGCGTCGAAAAGGCGGCGGACAAGATCTCGGAGACGTATCGGCGCCGCAAGGAGCAGAAGGCGATCGAAAACGGCACGTACCGAAAGCCCGTCACGACGCAGATGCCCGTGCGGACCGCCCCCGCAGTCGCACAGACCGTCCCGACACAAATGAGGACGACGCCCGTTTTTGCGCAGGCTGCTCCGATGCCCGTGCGGATGACGCCGGCATTTGCGCAGTCCGCTCCGACGCCCGTGCGGACCGCTTCCGCGGTCGCACCGCGTATGCCGATCCCGTCCGTAAGACCGGCGGCGAAAAGAAGCTTCTGCATGCACTGCGGTGCAGAGATGGAAGGCGTTTCGCGGTTCTGTTCGGCCTGCGGCAAGCCCGTCGAATAAGGGAAGGAGAAAAGGATGATTATGTGGATTACAATTCTTGCGGCGGTTCTTGCGGCGATTTTGTTCGGTCTGTTGTAAGCCCGTCGAATAAGAGAAGGAGGAAAAGATTATGTGGATTGCGGTTGTCAGTATCACTGTTGCAATCGGGATCGGCGTCGCGATCGGCGTCAGCCGCGCAAAGAAGATCAAAGCGCTACAGGATGAGGGCAAGATCATTCGCCGGGATATACACTATGCCGAAAAGGGCGAGGAATTCACATCGAAGATCGGTTCCTGCGGCGCGCTGAAGCAGGCGCTCGAAACGATCGGCATTCCCTGCGCGGCGGAGGGCAATACGGCGACGCAGATCCTGTTCTCCGGAACGGATTTCAAAGCGCGGCTCTATCGGAAGGCGTTCGACGAGCCGAGCGGGATCGGCGTCTACCGGTTTGAGTTCACGCACTGGAAGACCGAGGGGTATTCCTACGCGAACGAAACGGGCATGAACATGCTGCTGACGACGGTCGAAAAGGCATTTTTGAGCCTGGACCCGAACACGGGCGTTTCGACCTACGACCTGCAGTTTAAGACCAAGCATACATTGTTCTGAGGGAGGAAACGAACATGGGAGACGGTAAGACCTGGTTGTATCTGATCGGATTGTTTGCGATCGTTTTTGTGGTCATGCTGATCGTGGGCTTTATCGGCAACAAGGCGACGGACAAGATGGAAAACGCGGCGCGCGCACGCAGGGCCCGCGCGCAGGGGCAGCAGCCCGCAAAGCCCCCGGAAAGCCTTGCGCAGAAATACGCGAAGCGATAAAAAAGCTGTTCGGAAACGCAGATCCGTTCTCCGAACAGCTTATTTGTATTTGGTGGTTATTCCTTCTTTTCTTCCGGCTCGATCACGACGTCCGCTTCGGGCGCGTCCTTCTTTTCATCGTCCTTGCTTGCCCAATCCGAAACGGCCTTTGCGCCGGTCTTGACGGAGTTCACGATGCTCTTGCCGAGGTCCTTGCCGAGCGAACCGAAGTCCTTGCCGACCTTCTTCCAGTTTTCCTTTAATTCTGTCATATGCGCATCTCCTTTTCGTTTTTCTTCAGTATACCATATCTTACCGGAAAAACAAGTGAAATCCGTGTGTCTTTTTTGTGTCGCGAACGAAGCCGATCCCGCGTATGGCCGGATTCTCCGCAAGGAGAATCATCGTATAGGAACCTGCAAAATGTTGGCAGCGACAGTGAGCCGTCGTGAGCGCGTTTACAAGCGAACAGGCGAACCGAACGTGACCTTTTGCGGAGAGGAGGCGCGGCGAAGCGGGTGAGCAGCCGCATTGCAAAAGGGAAGCGATATATTTTATGATGATGACGCGGCTGCGAGCAAAGCCGAGCCCGCGCCGACGATGAGGTTGTGAAAAACGTGTGGAGTTTTTTGCAACCTCTTTTCTTTTTGCAAAGTATATGGTATACTGAATGGCATAATGGAGGATTGTGGGATGAAACGAGTTTTGATCAAGGTTTCCGGCGAAGCGCTTTCGAGCGCGAATCAGCCGGTATGTTTTGAAAAGGTCGAGGAGACCGCGAAGGAGATCAAGCTCCTGTACGACGCCGGGCTTGAGATCGGCATCGTGGTCGGCGGCGGGAACATCGTCCGCGGACGCGACACGGTCATGCAGGAGCGCTCGCGCATGGACAGCATGGGCATGCTCTCTACCGCGATCAACACGCTTGCGCTGCAGGACTGCCTCGAGCGGCAGGGCATGCCGACGCTTGCCATGAGCGCGATCGCCATGACACGATTCATCGACGAGTACACCGCCCGCGGCGCAAGAGAAGCTTTGAGCAACGGCAAGGTCGTGCTGTTTGCCTGCGGGACGGGCTGCCCGTACTTCTCGACGGACACGGCGTCCACGCTGCGCGCGCTTGAGATCGGCGCGGATACGCTTCTGATGGCGAAGAACGTCGATGCGGTGTACAGCGCGGATCCGAAGGTCGATCCGAACGCGATCCGCTACGATCATCTGACCTACGACAAGGTGATCCGCGACAATCTGAAGGCAATCGACATGAGCGCGATCACGCTGTGCCGCGACAACAACCTGCCGATCCTGGTCTTTGCAAGAAGCGAGATCGACAAGGTCGCAAAGGGAATCCCCGTCGGAACGCGCATCGACGGAAATGAAGCTTGAAACAGACGGAAGATCCGTAGTATACTATCAAATTGAACGAAACAATAAGGAGGGATCCGATATGCCGATGGAACTGATCGATGAAATCAAAGAAAGAATGACAAAGACGCTGAACGTTTTGAAAGCCGAGCTTGCGGGACTTCGTGCAGGCCGGGCAAACGCGCAGGTGCTGGACCGCATCACCGTGGACTATTATGGCACGATGACGCCCATCAACCAGCTCGGCAACATCTCCACGCCCGAGCCGCGCATGCTGATCATTGCGCTGTGGGATACCAAGATGATCCCCGCGGTCGAGAAGGCGATCCAGAAGTCCGATCTCGGCATCAATCCGGCGAACGACGGCAAGATCATCCGTCTTGTGTTCCCGGAGCTGACCGAGGAGCGCAGAAAGGACCTCGTCAAGACCGTCCGCAAAAAGGGCGAGGAGAGCAAGGTCGCGATCCGCAACATCCGCCGCGATCTGAACGATCAGATCAAGAAGCAGAAGAAGGACGGCACGCTGACCGAGGACGATCAGAAGCGCATGGAGGAGAAGGGGCAGAAAGCGACGGACGAGTTCATCAAGGACATCGACGCCATCCTCGCGGCGAAGGAAAAGGAGATCCTTTCGGTTTGACGAACGTCCTGGGCTGGAAGCTGAATGCGGCAAAAGCGCAGCTGAACGCGGAAGGGAAAACCGTCCGCCTTGTCGAGGTACGCTCGAAAAAGGGCGGAAAGGGCGACGATCGGCGCGTGATCAAAACGGTTGAATCCGAGGGGGAAACGGTCGTTTACTGGTCCGCGTTTCAAACGGAGATCAGGGCGTAACGCTCTGGTCGCACAGTATAACGAAAAAAAGGGGGCGCTGCGTTTTGACGCGACAGCCCCCGCTTGTTCAATAGGAGCCATATGAGAAAGTACAGCGAACAGGAACTGATTGCGTTCGGGCTCGTGCCGGACCGGATCCCGAAGCACATTGCGATCGTGATGGACGGCAACGGACGCTGGGCAACCGCGAAGGGACTTCCGCGCCCGGCGGGACACCGCGCCGGCGTGAGCGCGGTCAAGGAGATCATCCGCTTTACCTCGGACATCGGCGTGGAATCGCTGACGCTGTATGCGTTTTCCACCGAAAACCGCAAGCGCCCGAAGGAGGAAGTCGGGCTTTTGTGCGGACTGCTGATCGAGAGCGTCAATCGCGAGATCGACGAGCTGCACGCAAACAACGTCTGTATCAAGAGCATCGGCGATCTTTCCTGGTTCCCGACGGCGGTACAGGAGACCGTGCGCGCCGCGGAGGAAAAGACGAAGAACAACACGGGACTCAAGGTCAACGTTGCGCTGAACTACGGCGGAAGGGCGGAGCTCGTGCGCGCCATGCGGCTCGCGTTTGCCGAATCGGAAGATGCGGACGAGAGCGCGATCGCAAAGCACCTTTATACGGCGCGATCCGGCGACGTGGATCTTCTGATCCGCACCGGCGGCGAGGCGCGCATCTCGAATTTCCTGCTGTGGCAGATCGCGTACGCCGAGCTGTATTTTACGAACGTGATGTGGCCGGACTTTACGCGCGAAGAACTCATCAAGGCGCTGAAGAATTTTGCCGGTCGCGATCGCCGATTCGGCGGACTGAATGCGAACGGGGCGAAATAGAATGAAAAAAGAGGTTTTGCTGCTCGGTTCAACCGGCTCGATCGGAACGCAGACGCTCGACGTGCTGAAAGCGCATGCCGACCGTTTCTCGCTGCTCGGGCTTTCGTGCAGAAGCGATGTCGAAACGCTGTACCGGCAGGCGAACGAATGGAAACCGAAGTTCGTCGCGGCGGAAGCGCCGATCGACGAAACGCGGCTGCCCGCGGGCACGGTCGCCTTTTCGGGCATGGATGCGGCGGTGAAGATCGCCGAAGCGGCGGATGCGGACGTCACCGTGCTCGCGATCTCCGGCTATGCGGCGCTTTTGCCCCTGCTTGCCGCGATCCGGCACGGCAAACGCATTGCGATCGCAAACAAGGAGAGTCTGGTGTGCGGCGGTGCGCTGGTCGACGCGGCGCTCAAAGCATACGGCGCGGCGCTTTTGCCGATCGACAGCGAACAGAGCGCGATTTTCCAATGCCTGCAAAACGGCGGGCGGGACGAGGTGAAGCGCCTGATCCTGACCGCTTCGGGCGGACCGTTCTTCCGCAAAACGCGCGAAGAATTGAAGAATGTTTCGCTCGACGACGCGCTGAACCACCCGACGTGGCGCATGGGCAGAAAGATCACGCTCGATTCCGCGACGCTCATGAACAAAGGACTGGAGATCATCGAGGCGAGCCGCCTGTTTCAATTCGATGCGGATCACATTTCGGTGCTCATCCATCCGCAGTCGATCGTGCACAGCATGGTCGAATACCGCGACGGAACGATCATGGCAAACCTCAGCAAGCCCGATATGCGGTTGCCGATCCAGTACGCGCTGACGTACCCCGCACGCGCGGAAAGCGTGTGCAGGCCGCTTTCGCTCGATCTCGAGCATCCGCTGGAGTTCTATCCCGCGGACCTCGATCGGTTCCGCGCGATCCGCATGGCGTACGACGCGCTTCGTTCGGACGGCGTCATGCCGACGGTTTACAACGGCGCGAACGAGCGTGCGGCGGAGCTGTATTTTGCGGGGAACATCGGGTTTGCGGACATCGAAAACTGCGTCGAAGCGGCGCTGAATACAATCGAAAACCGTCCGGCGGACTCCGTCGAGGCGATTGCGGCTGCGGACGCGGCGGCGCGGTACGCGGTCGACCGGTTCGTGAAAATGCTGAACCGATAAAGGAACAAACATGACAGTCTGGTACATTTTACTTGCAATTCTGGGCCTTTCGGTCCTTGTCATCACGCACGAGCTCGGTCATTACCTGATGGGGAAATGGCTGGGCTTTACGATCACGGAATTTTCGGTGGGTCTCGGTCCCAAGATCTTCGGCATCAAGGGCAAGGAGACGGAGTTCACGCTCCGCGCGCTGCCGATCGGCGGTTCCTGCCGCTTTTTCGGCGAGGACGGCAAAGAGGATGACAAAGAAAAAAAGCATCCCGAGGCGTTCGAAGACGACATCGAAAAGCCGGATGAGAAGCCGAAGGAGCCGGATCCGCGGCTGTTCTCCTCGAAACCCGCGTGGAAGCGGTTTCTGGTCGTGCTTGCGGGTCCGCTCACCAACATCCTGACCTGCGTGATCCTGTGCTTTGTGATGCTGCTCGCATACGGCACGGTGAGCGAGGTCAGCGAGGAAGGACTCGTTCAGGTGCAGGAGGTCGTCGAGAACGGTCCCGCTGCGCGCGCAGGCGTCGAGGCGGGCGATATCATCGTTGCGCTGGACGGAAAGCCGATTCAGAGCAGCGCGGACCTGAACGAAGCGCTGAAAGCGGCGAACGTCGAAAGCGCATCGCTGACCGTTCTGCACGGCGCATCGGTCGAGACGAAGAAGATCACCGAGGGGCATGTTGACACGATCACGCTTGTGCTCTCGGGCGGCGAAACGAAAACCATGACGCTGACGAATCTTCTGGATCAGGAAGCCGGCAACAAAATGGTGAAAATCATGTACGTTGCGCTGCCGTACCGGCAGGTCGCCGAGCATTACACCGTCTGGAAGGCGGCGTATACGGCGTTCCCCGAGACATGGAATCTCGGAAAGGCGGTCTATCAGTCGCTCGGCATGCTGCTCACCGGACAGGCGAGCTGCCGCGACGTGACCGGCGTGGTCGGGACCGTCGATTTCATGTCCGACGCGATGGCGGAAAGTCGCTCGGCGTCGGCCGCGTGGGAGATGTTTTTGTGGTTTATGGCGCTGATCGCGGTGAACCTCGGCATCATCAATCTGCTGCCGCTGCCCGCGCTGGACGGCGGACGGCTGATCTTCATCATCATCGAAATGATCCGCCGCAAGCCCGTGCCGCCCGAAAAGGAGGGTATGGTGCATCTGATCGGCATGCTTGCACTGCTGCTTCTGATGGCGGCGCTGACGGTCAGCGATATCATTCGGTGCTTCGGAGGTTGATATGACGCATGCGGTAAAGGTTGGGAACATTCAGATCGGCGGCGGCGCGCCGGTGTCCGTGCAGTCGATGTGCAACACCGACACGCGCGACGTGAACGCGACGGTCGAACAGATCCTGCGCCTCGAACAGGCGGGCTGCGAGATCGTGCGCGTCGCGGTGTTCGACGAAGCGGCGGCGGAGGCGGTCAAGGAGATCAAAGAACAGATCCATATCCCGCTCGTCGCCGACGTGCATTTCAATTACCGGCTGGCGATCGCCGCGGTCGAAAACGGCGTGGACAAGCTGCGCATCAATCCGGGCAACATCGGTTCCGCAGAACGCGTCCGCATGGTCGCGGACTGCTGCAAAGCGCATCGCGTGCCGATCCGCATCGGCATCAACGGCGGGTCGATCGAAAAGCAGTATCTTGCAATGTACCGTGAAAACCCCGCAGAGGCGATGTGCCGGAGCGCATTGGGACATGCAAAGCTTTTGGAGGACTGCGGGTTTTCGGACATCGTGCTTTCTTTGAAATGCACGACCGTTTCCGAAACGGTGCAGGCGTATCGCATGGCGCAGGCGCGGACGGACTATCCGATGCACATCGGCATCACCGAGACCGGACCGATCGAAACGGGCGTGATCAAATCCGCAGCGGGGCTCGGCGCGCTCTTGCTTTCGGGCATCGGCGACACGATGCGCGTCTCGCTGACCGGCGATCCGGTCAAAGAGGTTGAAACGGCGCTCGCGATTTTAAGGGCGTGCGGACTCCGGAAGGACGACGTGGAGATCGTCTCCTGCCCGACCTGCGGACGCACGCGCTGCGACGTGGAGAAGGCGGCGGCGTATGTCAATGCGCATGTGGCGCACAACCGCGGATATCTGAAGATCGCGGTCATGGGCTGCGCGGTCAACGGTCCGGGCGAAGCGCGCGAAGCGGACATCGGCGTGGCGTTCGGCGACGGAAACGGCGTCCTGATCAAAAAGGGCGAGATCGTCGGAAGCGGAAGCTATGAGGAGATTCTGAAGCGTCTGGTTGACGAAGCCAACGCGATTTTAGGGGCATAGGATGAAGGATGAACTGAGGGCGGCATACGACGCGGCGCACGTGAAAGCCGAGTGGCTCACGATCAAAAACGTCTGCCTTTCGCGCGAAACGCAGACGCTGACGGTCACGGCGGAGCGCATCGTCAATCTGGTACCGGCGGAAGCGGTCGACGCATGGGAAGCGGCGATCCGTTCGCTGCTGCCCGCGTATACCGTGGCGTTCGTGTACCGAGACGTCGAACAGGAGCGCACGGTCGTACAAAGACCCGTTCCGAAGAAAAAGAACGAGGTCGACGTGCCGCTGCCCGAAAACGGCGTTCTGCTCGGAAAGCCGATTCCTGAGGGGGCGGAGGAGGTTTCGATCTTCGAGCTGAACGGCGAGGAGGAAACCGCCGCCGTATTCACGGGGCGGCTCGTTTCGGCGGAGATTCGCGACGACTGGTCGATGCGTGTCAAGAAGCCGAACTGCCGTGTGCTGTTCAACGTGACCGACCTCAACGATTCGGTTTACTGCACGGCGAGCTTTCCCGAGGAGTGGCAGGCGGCGCGGTTCGAACACTGGCTCTCGGAATCCGCAAAAAGCGGAAAGGATCTGAAGATCAGGGGCGTCTGCCGCATTGTAAAGAAGACGAACGAGCGCAACGTATATACGGACGCCGTGGGACTCCTCCCGCGCGCGCTGCGTACGGACGACGCGGAAGAAAAACGCGTCGAGCTGCACCTGCACTCACGCATGTCCACGATGGACGGTATCACGAACCTCACCGAAGCGTTCCGCACCGCAAAGCGCTGGGGACACAAAGCGCTTGCGATCACCGACCACGGCGTGGTGCAGGCGTTTCCGGAGGCGGCGAAGGCGGCGAAGGCGACCGGCGTCAAGGCGATCTTCGGCGTGGAGGGATATCTGATCCCCGACTGCGAAGCGATCCCTGCGGACGGCGATTTCACGGTCTTCGATATCGAAACGACGGGACTCAAGGCGGACAAATGCGACATCATTGAGATCGGCGCGGTGCGTCTGCACGAGGGCAGGGTCGTCGACCGCTTCCAGTCCTTCATTGACGACGGCATCGTGGTCCCGAAGGAGATCACGACGCTTACCGGCATCACGCAATCCATGATCGAGGGCGCGCCGGGTACGCGCGAGGTGCTGGAACGTTTCCGCGCGTTTGCGGAGGGCAGCACGCTCGTCGCGCACAATGCGGCGTTTGATACCGGTTTCATCACGCGTCACGGCGATCGCTTCGGCATCACGTTCCCGATGCCGTATGCCGATACGCTGATGCTGTCGCGCTATCTTTTGCGCGACGCGCTGGAAAACCACAAGCTCGACACGATCTCGGACTATCTGCACATCGACATGGGCAGCCATCATCGCGCGGACGACGACGCCAACACCTGCGCGATGATCCTGCTGCACTTTATCGAGCTTTTGAAGACGCGCGGCATCGATCGCATTCCGGTCGTGCCGAACACGCATGAGGCATATCTTAAACACGCATCGAAGGAAAAGCGCGGCACAAATCACATCATCCTGCTTGCGAAAACGCAGAAGGGCATGAAGGACCTGTATAAGCTCGTCAGCTGGGCGCATCTCGACTATCTGCACGTGCGTCCGCAGATCCCGAAATCGCTGCTGATGCTGTACAGGAGCGATCTGATCGTCGGCTCCGCCTGTGAAGCGGGCGAGCTGTTCCGCGCGGTTCTGAACAACGAACCGCAGGAGAAGATCGAAAAGATCGCCTCGTTCTATGATTATTTTGAAATCCAGCCGATCGGCAACAACGCGTTTTTGAAGCGCGAGGGAAAGGTCGGGGACGACGACGGACTGCGCGCGCTGAACCGCAGGATCGTCGAGCTCGGCGAACAGATGGGAAAGCCCGTCGCGGCGACCGGCGACGTCCATTTTCTGGAGCCGACCGACGCGATCTACCGCGCGATCCTGATGAGCAAGCTCGGATTCGAGGACGCGGAGCAGCAGGCGCCGCTGTATTTCAAGACGACGCAGGACATGCTCGACGAGTTTGCGTATCTCGGCGAAAAGAAGGCGAAGGAGATCGTCATTGACGTGCCGAACCGGATCGCGGATCTGTGCGACGAGCTCGTGCCGTTCCCGGAGGGGACGCATTCCCCGACGATCGAGAATGCGGAGGACGAGCTCAAGAACACCGCGATCGACCGCGCGCACGAGATCTACGGCGATCCGCTGCCGCCGATCGTGCAGGCGAGGCTCGACAAGGAACTGAAATCCATCATCGGCAACCACTACGCGTCCCTGTATCTGATGGCGCAGCGGCTGGTGAAAAAGTCGCTTTCCGACGGGTATCTTGTCGGAAGCCGAGGCTCCGTCGGCTCGTCGTTCGTCGCGATGCTCGCGGGCATCACGGAGGTCAACGCGCTGTCGCCGCACTATGTCTGTCCGAACTGCAGGTTCTCTGACTTCGACATCGATCATGAAAAGTACAGCGTCGGCGCGGACATGCCGAACCGCGCGTGCCCCGTCTGCGGGACCATGCTCCGTAAGGAGGGCTTTGAGATCCCGTTCGAGGTCTTCCTCGGATTCAAGGGCGACAAGGTCCCGGATATCGACCTGAACTTCTCCGGCGAATATCAGCCGGTCGCGCATAAGTACGTGGAGGAGATGTTCGGCAAGGGACACGCGTTCCGCGCGGGCACGATCTCCGGGCTTGCGGAGCGGAAGGCGTTTGAATGCGTCTAGTCGTTCGCAGAGGCGACGGGACGCACGTTCTCGTCCGCGGAGGTCCAGCGGCTCGAAAAAGGCTGCGAGGGCGTCAAGGTCACGACCGGACAGCACCCGGGCGGCATCGTCATCGTGCCGCGCGATCACGACGAATACACCGAGGTATACGATTATACGCCGATCCAGTATCCGGCGGACAAGGTCGACAAGAACACGATCACGACGCACTTCGACTTCCACGCGATGGACGACCGCCTCGTCAAGCTCGACATCCTCGGGCACGACGATCCGACGGCTCTGCACATGCTGGAAGCGCTGACCGGGCTGAACCCGCGCGAGATCCCCCTGGACGATCCGGACACGCGCATGCTGTTCTCGACCGTGGAGCCGCTGCACATCGACCTCACCGAGATCGGCTGCTCCCTGGGCACGCTCGGCGTGCCGGCACTCGGCACGGGGGTTGTGCGGCAGGGGCG
>JAEEGK010026601.1_pt1 | contig 11758 bp, 14 predicted proteins | sample 8958771 | NCBI WGS metagenome assembly JAEEGK01 (sample SAMN16246547, study PRJNA631951) | gut metagenome | biome: gut microbiome; feature: rumen; material: SC-attached | host: Bos | place: Iran: Karaj | collected 2018-10 | reverse complement strand
GCCTCCGGCTTCCCCTCCTACACCTCCTTCTACCGCAACTTCAAATCCATCACCGGCCTCACCCCCCAGGACTGGAAAAAGAACCAGTAACTATTTCGCCACTATGCGACCGGCATAGTCGGACCAGAACGGGGCGGCCTTATATGCATCGACCGAGGCGGAAGGCAAAAGCCCTGAATCCGATAGCGGTCACATTCTCAGGGATTTCCACCGAGGTAAGACTGAGGCAGGAGATAAACGCAAATTTCCCTATGCTGGTTACGCTAGAAGGAATCGTGATGGAAGCCAGATTGGTACACCCACGGAACGCCAGAATACCAATGCTCGTAACCCCCTCGGGAATCGCTGTTCTGTAGGGCGCAAAGAAAATAAAATTCCGGCGGGCACCTGCCGGATGGCTTATATTACCTGGTCTTGCCGTTGGCTTCTTCGAGGAATGCTGCCAGTTCGGCATTTTGCCGGATCTGATCGCGGAAGCGTTCTCCGAAATGCTGAGCAAAGGTCTCCGGTGTCTGGCCTTGGTAGAAATTGGCCGGCAGGTCGGTACGGACGGTCCCGCCGCCGTAGTTGCCGGCGGAAGAGCCCGGAGTAAAGACGTCCTCCAACAGGTAAGGACCTTTATCCGAGAAGCACAGGGTCAATTTGGTATACTCGAAGTGCTCCTCGTCCCTGTGATCTGCCAGAAAGATAGCTTTATGGTATATTTTCTTTGCCATTTTTATGATATGCCTGAATTTCCTGTGATTCTACCACAAAAGTAGAAACTCTTTCCGAATTTACAAAGCCTGAACAAATCGCGAGGACAATGTAGCAGGGCTGACGTTGTCTTCGCGGCAGGCGGAGGGGCGAAAGCGCCGCGAAACCGGGCGCGAGGACGATGTGGGAAGGCTGACGTTGTTTTCGCGGCAGCTGGAGGGGCGAAAGCACCTTGACAAGCTTCAAAACCTTCACTCCAATGGAGATTTGAATCAGCGTCTGATTTGTTCTCATGGTGTTATGTGTTAATGTTTGAATTGTGTGAGAGAACAATCGAGGCTTGCATTCAGTACCTCCCCTCGGTTAAGGGCCTATTTGAAAAAAGAAACAGACACCCATTTAGCGGATAGATGTCTGTAACATTGTTCAAACATTAACTTTGAACATATCACCGCTACAAAGGTAATGAAATAATTTCTTCCTGCAATAGTCTCTGACAGATTTTCAACTACTTGTCTATACACAAAAGAGACAAGTCCTTTCGAACTTGTCTCTTCGTGCGGTAGGTGATACTCGAACCGAAACTATATAAACGCTTAACTTATTTATAATCAACTTGTTATGGTAAATCGGGACACCAATCAGTGAAACATGGGTGTAAAAAAAGCAATTATGCCACTTTATAGATCACTTTTTTAATCTTTTCGACATATTCTTCGACCTTTGCGATGTATGGCTCGACATCTTCTTGCGTCCAGTCCATAAAATCATCATAGTCTCCAGTATGCCTCATATTCTGGAGCCGGGCAATTAGTGCGCCATCCTCAAACGATAAACCACAATCGCCTGTCTCTCTTCAGCAGTTAATGACATAGGCTTATTCCTTCTGATTGAACATTCTTGTAAAACGGAGTGATGCTGCGCTTTGCCCAATCCTCGTAAGAATAAATCAATGGATTGATCTGTTCTCCTACAGACCAGCCATATTCAACAAAAGGATAGGCATAATTAGCAAAATCATCTCCATTTGCCCTTGCGCCACTTATAAGAATAAGGATATCCCAATCAGAATCACTTCGCGCATCCCCCCTGGCGCGTGAGCCAAAGAGAATGGCATCAGCGCCGTCAGGCAACACTTGCAGAGCAATCTGTTTAATTCCTTGTATGATATCCTTCGAACTCATAGTTCTGCAAAGATATAAAAAACCGGCGATACTCACCAAAATCTTCAAATGATTACGATATAACTGTATCATTGACATCCTACGTAAGCATTCTTACATCACTCATGCCCCATAATGTCGTGTTCATGGTCGAAATTGACGTGTTCACGAACATTTATTTGTAATACTAGTGTCACATGGCCACTTTTGCGGTAGATTAAATGTTACAACAGTGGAAAAGATTCAATTTGTTTTGATTTCAATAGCGGCCACTCTGGCTGTTTCTTCCTGCCAGGTGAAGAGTGATGATGTCATGACGGCAGCTACAATACACTCAATTTCGGAGATTTCTGGCACCTACGAACTCAAGGAGGCTACTTTCAGTTCCCCGGTAAAATTGGCCGACCGGGCCGAAAAGGACACGGATCTTCTTCTCCCAATGATGCAATACAACTGGTCGGGGACTATTGCTGTCAATGGTAATAGCCCGATGATTAGCAATATAGTTTGTACCGCCGAAGGCGTGAACCGCTTGGCGCAAATCAATTTCTATGTTCCTTGCCCCAGTTCCGAGGTGGAAATGGCCGGCACTATGTGCTTAATTAATATGAGTGAGTTTTCGTTCCACTACAAAGTGGATGCGGAAGGAATCATTTCCATTAATTATCTATCATCATTCAGGTCGGGCGATAAGTCTATTGCCCTTGAGGATATCAATATTACTTATGACTCCGGAGTGTTCTGGATGGAAGCCAATACGAACTACTATGATGTCAGCTCTTCTTCATATCTGGCAGGAAAACTGAGAATGGTTTTCCGGAAGATTTCGTAAATTTGCGGCAAATCCGCATCTGATGGCATTCAGCATACTCGACAGTTTCCAGGCAAGCCCGAAGGAACGGCGGCGCAGGCATCTTCTGGTGCTGCTGGCCGCTATAGCCATAAGCTGGACTCTGTGGTGCATTGTGAGCGTTCCGTATTACCGTGATCTCAGCGGAGCCGCCTTCTGGAAGGAAATCGGAATCGACTTTGCCGAGCATATTGTAGAAGCCACGCTCCTTATTGAACTATCGCTGCTGCTCTGCCTGGTGCTGGTGCGCTTTTTCTGGAACCGCATCAGGTCTTTCTGGCAGTTGATAGCAATGCTGCTCATCCTGGCTGTGTTCAACATCTTGTGCGCGTACGGAGTGGCTGCTTTCTACAGGTGGGTGTACCCGGAGAACCCGACAGTGTTTTGGCGCGTGTTCTACTCCGATTCTGCCATGACATCGGTGCTCTCCACGGCGTGCCTGATATCATTCCTGGTGAGCCGCCATCGTGAAGAAGAGTTGGCAAAGCAGGAGGCTGATGCCAAGGCCAAGGCGGAAGAGTTGATAGCCCTGCGAAGTAAGCTCGACAGCCTGGCCCTACAGGCAGACAACCATTTTGTGTTCAATAGCTTCAACACTCTATATAACTTGATTCCGATAAATCCGGATGATGCGCAGAAGTTCACGCTTCATCTCTCAAGAATCTACAGATATCTGGTATCGAACACGGAACGGCACCTGGTCCCGTTGAATGCAGAACTTGACTTTACGCGTGACTATATCGATATGTTGCGCTGGCGTTATCAAGGGGTCACTGCCGAGATTTCTCCTGAGCTTCAGAATGTTGACGGCTATGTGATTCCTGTGTCCGTGCAGATGCTTGTGGAGAATGCGCTCAAGCATAACAGGCATGGTGCAAATAACCCTTTGAGCATCAAGGTGTATTCCGAAGGTGACCGCATTGTGGTAAGTAACAACATCCTGCCCAGGTACGATACTCCTGCTGAAAGTGGGCACGGGCTGAGCAACCTGTCGGCCCGTTACAAACTGCTGAGCTGGCGCGATATAGTGGTTGAGAAGACAGACGACTGCTTCAAGGTGAGTTTGCCGCTTCTCAGTACAGATGAAATGACCGACGATGAAAGCACTGATAATTGAAGACGAAGCCCTCAGCGCCCAGGCGCTTGAGGCGAAACTGAAGAAGCTGCGCCCGGGTATCGGGATACTTGGGACCACTAGCAGCATAAAGGAGTCCGTGGCGTTCCTGAAGGAGCACGGAGACGTGGATGTCATATTCTCCGACATCCGGATTGACGACGGCCTTTCGTTCGCCGTATTCGACAGAGTGCAGACAAGCGCGATGGTGGTTTTCGTGACCGGATTTGACGAGTACGCCCTCAAGGCCTTCGATTACAACTGTGCCGACTATCTGCTGAAGCCGGTATCCGACGAGGATCTGGAGGCTGCGTTGAAACGCTGCGAGGACCGTTCCGCCAGGCTGAGTCCGCAGGGTGTGAAGGAAATGTCTGAGGATATCCTCGCTCGGAAAGTGAATTACCGCAAGCGCCTTTTGCTTGAGCAGGGTCCGCTAACGATTGTGGCTCCAGTGGAGAACGTTTGCTACATCTCGGCCGACACTGGCGGGACAAAGGTGTTCTTGAAGGATTGCACCGCAGGATACGTAGGTGAATCGCTGACCCAGTTAATGGAAGAGCTTGATCCGGCCATGTTCGTGAGGGCGAACCGGCAGTATATCGTGGCGCTGGACGCCATTAAAGCATTTGAGGATACGGTATCCAATCGATTGTGTAATCTGCTCCTGAAGGAGCCGTATGAGGGGGTTGAAATACAGATCCCGACATCACGCAAGAAGGAACTGATGGGGCTGCTCTGGTGAGCGGCCTTTTTTGTTCAACCCCCAAAATGACAAGTTCACGGCCGGAAATGACGTATTCACGAAAGTAAAATTTAAAGAACTGTGGTCATGAAATATCTTTGCAATCACTTATTACTTAATTTGTTTAAACTTTTATGAAAAAAATAATTTGTTTATTCGCTTTGTCTTTTGTTTTTGCGTTGATTTGCTCTTGTAGTAAAACTAATACTCCGTCATACCAATCAACATGTAATCAATTGTCTGAAAGTATATCTGGCAAATACAAATATGATTCTATTATTATTGAAGGGAGGCCAATAGATTTAAACAATGACGGAATATCAAATAACGATCTATTAAAAGAATACTATGGCTTGTCTTCTGAATGGATTATTAATAAAGAAGATGCTTTAGTCATTCATAACATTCAGCCGTTTTCATTTGAAATATTGCATATACCTATTCCTCTTCAAGGTGTTGAGATAGATCAAGATACTGCATTGTATAAAATAGATCCATATAGTATATACGGAAGCGCACAGTTCGTGCCATCAATAGGCTGTGATTCAAATGGACTTACAATCAAGTATGGTAACTTTTTGTTCAATGGGCATTTCCGTGCAGAAGAAGACATGTTTGACCATTTAACATCCGCAAAACTTTTGTCGCTAAATAATGGCGTTTTGGTTTTTAGCTTTTACGCTGTTTTCTATGATTTCAGTACTAATGCTATTGTGGATGGACTGGTCACGGCAACAATGATTAGACATAGTACTTTGAGATAGTTCGTTATGAAGAAATATTTGTTTTTTTTGTCTGTAGCAATAGTATTGACTGCATCCTGCACCAAGGTGTATTGTGGCGGCGAGGGAGTAGAGTATGTTAATCTGCAAAGTAGAATCGTAAACAATCTGGATGAGACTATTACTGTTAGTCTTTATATGTCAAACCAGTCGTCAATCAAAGATTTGGAACTTAAACAACATTCTTTTTTTGATCTTGGCAATTTCGATTTGAATGATTGCGATTCTCTGGATGTTAAGTTTGCTAATAATAAAGGCATTCGTTTGTATTCCGGACGATATCTTACTGTTGAAACAGGCATTGACTTTGATAATTGTTTTGAGTGGTATGTTACATCTGATTTATCAATCGAAAGAAAGGTTTTTGACATCAATTACCGTATGAAGTCTTACGCGAAATAACTTTTGCCACCGGCTCGTCCGCAGCCACTCGCCGCTACGCTCCAGCAGCCATTCCGGACATACTGGATTACTGGGATTCTCCTCGCTTCGTGCCCCGGCATTTTACGACCAAACCGGCAACGTCCTCCTCTTCCGGTAACAGCGGGCAAGGTCTCAAAACAGATGGCAGACCTTGCCGCTGAATATGGCTCCTACGCACCTCAGAGGCCGATTGCCGGGCAAGGTGTCGGCAATGAAATCAGACCTTGCCCGAAGGGGCTGTCGGTAGCATCATTTGGTAGTTGCTTCAGCAGAGGGCAAACGGCAGGTCATACCATATCCCGAAACGTCCGTACCCCGGCAATCCTTGGGGACGCCACGCCCGGGCCAGTTTTACCCCTTCAGCATCTTCCTGACCAGCTTGAACATTCCGTAGGGCATGTAGCGGAACTTGAGGTCAATGGCGGTGGGGGTTACAAGGACCGATCGTTCGTGGCTGAATGAGAGGAAGCTGCGCTCGCTGTGGTAGCTGCCCATGCCCGAATTGCCAACGCCTCCGAACGGAATCTTGCTGTTGGCTACGTGCATTATGACGTCGTTGATGCAGGCACCGCCTGAAGTTGTGTGCGAGAGTATGTCCCAGCCGTCGGCCTTCTTGCCGAAGTAGTAGAATGCAAGGGGCTTCTCCCTGCCGCAGACGAACTTCTCCACCTCGCTGCGCTCGCGGAAAGTAAGGATGGGGAAGATGGGGCCGAATATTTCTTCCTGCATCACGGGGGCGTCGGGGCTCACGCCGTCAAGCAGGGTGGGCTCTATCCAGCGTGTGGCGGGGTCAAAATGCCCTCCGGCAATCACGGTACCGTCCTGCAGGTAAGAAGTGAGGCGGGCGAATGCGCGGTCACGGACTATGTGCACGTAGTGTTTTGCATCCTTCGTGCCCTCTGGATACAAGCCGGCGAGTTCCTTTTTGAACGCCTCTATGAAGGCGTCCTTGATGTCTTCGTGCAAGAAAAGGTAGTCGGGAGCGATGCAGGTCTGGCCGCTGTTGAGGCACTTTCCCCAGACGATGCGGCGGGCTGCCAGTTGGACGTTTGCGTCTTTATCGACTATGCAGGGGCTCTTGCCGCCAAGCTCCAGCACCAGGGGCGTGAGATACTTGGACTGAGCTCCCATCACAACCTTGCCGAGGGCGGGGCTGCCTGTGAAGAACACCAGGTCGAAGCGGGTGTCGAACAAGGCGGTGTTGACCTCGCGGTTGCCCTGCACCACGGCAATGTAGCCGGGTTCGAAGGTCTCTTCTATCATCTTCTGGAGCGTTGCCGATACGTTGGGAACATACGGTGATGGCTTTAGAATTGCGGTACAACCGGCGGCTATTGCGCCCACAAGGGGGCTCAGCAGCAGCTGCACAGGATAGTTCCACGGAGATACTATGAGAGTGCACCCGAGGGGCTCCCTTATGATGTAACTGCTTGAGGGTATGCCCGTAATGGGCGTAGGATATTTACGCCTGCGCGCCCATTTGCCTACGTGCTTAAGGGCGTCGCCGATCTCGCCGAACACCAGGCCGATCTCGGTCATGAAGGCCTCCTCGTAGGATTTATGAAGATCGGTCCACAGCGCATCGCAAAGGGGTTTTTCCCATTTCTGGAGGGCACTGCGAAGGGCCTTTAGCTGCTTTTTACGGAATGAGATGTCGCGGGTTGTGCCGCTGGCGAAGAAGGCGCGCTGCTCTGCGGTGAGTGCCTCGATACGGGCCACTGGGGTGTTGGTGATGGTCATATTGTTTGTTTCAATATGCGAATATAAGGATTGTTTACCACATTTTGTCTTTGAGTTTTAACCTAATCTATCGTTTTTAGGGGTGCACTGCTCTGGACCACTAGGAACGAAAATAGGCGAAAACGACGCTAGGGGTACATCTATAGGCACCCCTAGCGTCGCTGCTTTGTTAATCTTTTTGGCCGGTTAAAACTCGAACGTAAATACTACTTTGGGAATTACTATGCTCTGGCTAATGCCTTTATCCTTTCCGAAAGGAAATGTGATATTGGCGCTTGCTGCCAGGGAGAAGCCATGTCCGGACTTGAACATCCAGTTCCAGCCGATCGACGGCTCCAACATCACGCCATTCTCAAATGAGTATGCATGATCAAATCCTCTGAATTGTTTCCCGAAGCCAAGTGCATGAATGTATCCTACTTTAAGCCCGGAAATCGGAGTGCTCTTCCTGTCCAGAATGTAGGCATTGTAGTCCAAGAATGCATTTGCAAAAGCAGGATAGTCGCTCCCGTTGGGGAAGATGTAGGCACCAGCCCCGGCACCTAGATATATATTCCGGTTGAGCATAATTCCATGCGAGGTTTCAAGCCCTACAAAAACACCAATTTGATCGGTCAAAGAAACATTACCTTTATAGCCTGGCGACCTGAAGTCCTTACTTTGAGCCATGATCAACGGCCCAGTGCAGGCTAATACCAAAACAATAAAAAATTTCTTCATAGTAAAAACTTTGTTTTAATAATAATGAATACTTTGGCAAAAGTAATACCGTCTAAACAAAAGAACACATCAAAGTTGGTGAACCCGACATTTTGGGGTGTGAACCTGACGTTTTGGGGAGTGAACAATTTTTGGCCGGTTCTTTTTAGTGGCTTCTTTGGCTTGAAGTCCGGCGTCAAAAAGGGGTGTGTTTTGCTGCCGGGATGTCCTGCTGAGGCTGTTCGGCGTCAAAATAGGTAGTAAATTGCTGCCGGGAGCAAGTGCGTGAAGTCTTCGGATTCCTGGTCATCGCTGTCTGCGTCCAGCATTATATCGCGACCTACAATCTCTTCTGCGTCGGCCAGGTTGTCAACACCGGTCAGGTGTACAATGGCCTTCGAAGAGCTGCGGGGCGAAAGTTTTTCGATAAAAAATGGAACCGGCAGTCCATCGAATTCGATGAATACCGGTTCCGGGGCATCCTCCGGGAAGCAGAACTGTGTTTCCTTGGAATTTTATTGCTTCACCATGGTTTTAATACGCGAAGATATGTCCGGTTTCGAGTATTTCAAACCAATTTCGCCACATTGCTGGCTACGGTAAATCCGCAGCCCTCTCCTGAATGCCGGTATCCGGCCTTTCTTTAATCCCGGGACAATCTTTACTAAAAGGCATATCCCACTGTCAGAGAAACCGCGTAGTATCTGGCAGCATAAATGTTAGTGGATCTTATAATATGATTTGGAGCGATGTCGTATATTTGTGTCTTCGATGCGTAATATTCTTGAACCTCATCACTATGCAGGCCAAAGTTTGTGTAGCGAAGAGAAAATTCAAACTTGCCAAATGTAACGGCTGCACATAGTTCTGCCGCAATGTTTGCAGAGGGTTTCCGTTTACCCAAAAATTCAGAGTATGCATAATTATCCTGACCGCCACCCCAAGAATAATAAAACCTATCAGAATTCAGCATTATATTGATCCCCGCTCCGGCTCCAAGAAGGACATTGCAATTCGGAGTAATTGCAAATTTGTAGTCCAGTCCTGCAATCGTAGGAATTGTCATTCTGAGTGGGGCATAATAACTTGTGTTATCATATACCTCCCAATGCTCGTCAGGCATTGATTCATGTGTTCTATTAATAAGCAAATCTACACTACAATAATAATCAAGATGCCTGGACAACTCTGTTCTATGTTTATATCCCAAAGAAACGCCAATGCGTGATTCATCGTATATGCTACGAAGGCTTGTATTTACATAGACCATACTTCCAATCCTTAGCTGGTCTTTATTTTGTCCATTGGCAATTTCAGCAATTGATAACAACATCCCAATGAGCACGACTATTCTGATAATTATTCGATTCATGGTGTCAATTGTCTTGAACAGGTTCACGATTAGTAAAATAATGTCTAATACGGGATAGATTTCGTTTGTCTATAGGTATAAGAGAAAAGCGAAGGCCAGAATCTCCGTAACAATTCAGATCGTAGCATCCATCCTTATAATCATCAACCACGTTGTCTATATACTCTATGCTTGCATAGCCGAAATCGTCAGAGCCAGTTTTAACTTTATAATTGACTTTTTTCACTTCTGTTGTTTCATTTCCATAGATCCCAGTAACATTGAAACCTCTCTTTATCGCTACCTCCTCTATTGACCCGTCTTTTTCATAATTAGTTGCCACATTAATTGAATGAGATTGCTTGAAAGTAATATCTTCTTCTTCGGTCAACTCTCCATCTCGATCTAATTCATACATCTTCACAACGATATTGTCAGACACCTTAGCCAAATCCCAAGTATTATTATTTATAAAGATTTCTTGGCCGTGCTCCCAAGGGTAGTACCATTTGGGTTCCACATTGCTTTCAACAATTGTATAGGTTGCAGTTGTTTCTCCTTTAATAGTCCATTGGAATCTTCTAGTGCATTGTCTTATATACATTATATCTTCTGGATTAACCGTCAACACATGGTGGTTATTTGTATCTACCTCTCTCGTTTCTAGATTTTGATATACAAAATCAAAACATATCTCGTATTTTCCTCCTGCCCAAAGTGCATTGATAGCATCATTGAAGGTGCACTCATGACCAATTGGTGGTTCATTCTTAATAATAGTATTCCATGAAGGATCTTTGCCTTTATCATCCGAAATAGCTTTTAAATAGTTAAGCAATATGTGAAATCTAAAAAGCATTTCTTTTTTAAAACTATCATTAATCCCGTTATTGGTATTTTCCTTGGACATCCCATAATAAATATAATCTCTATGAACGCCACCATTCCATCCAAGCCCGAACTCTTTATATGCCTCAACGGTTTCCGGACTGATTGTGTTAAGGTCTTCGCATGATATTGTGTTGCCTGTTTTAGAGACGAGGTCGACTGCGGTGTTTTGGTTGTCATATTGTTTTGTAACATCTCCCCACAACCAATAGTTGCCACGGGTAGCGCAAACGATATTCCGATCAAACGCCGGATCAGCAAAAGAGTACTTCCTTTGGCCCGATTTTGTCTCCGGAGATACTATAATACGCTCATTGCTTTTGATTATAAGGACAGGGAACTCCGGGACGGCATTCATGGGAAGCTTACCAATCTCTTCGCCTGCTGCGAATACCGGGTGCTGAGACTCCTTGTCATCATACCCTACAGTTATGAAATCTGACCCAGTGTCCCACTTATAAACGCTGAAGTATTGATTGCCTATCCACGAATAGTCAGGAACCATTATTGTAAGTTTTGGAAGGGCGGATTCGATAGCTGAAAGTTCATTTTCGTCACAATAATTAAGTAATGCGTTCCTGAATGATTTTGTACCGTTATATTTGACATTGGCCACAAAAGGATAAAACACATCATAATCGCAATCGAACTGCCTCAACGCTTCATCTTTTATGAAGCCGCGCATTGCAGCATCTTCAGACAGGGCTTTTGACAGAATAACAGCAAAGTTTCTTTCTGCTTCCTTCTCGTCAAGCATCCCGACCTGATCCTGCCGAGCGAAACCGCTTGGTTCTTCTTTGTCGCAAGAAACTAATGAGATTGCGGTGATGAATAGTACAATAAACAATTTTGTCTTCATTTGTAATTCTTTTTAAGTGATGATGCGTTAAATGCCGCATCTATGCTTGTAAACAATTAAACTTTATATATTACGTCAGTTCTTTGACAACAGCGATTTGAAATGATTTTTCATCATAAAAATTTAGGCAAAGGTTAAGACTATTAACAATAATTACAAATCAAAGTTGGTGAACCCGACATTTTGGGGTGTGAACGTGACGTTTTGGGGTGTGAACATTTTTGGGTCGGTTCTTTTTAGTGTCTTCAACTCGAAAAATGTCGGTTTCAGCACCCAAATTGTAAGGTTCACGATATTTGATTTTTTCGTGCAAGACAAAATGACTACTTTTGCCGCGTAAACACTTTTTTATGAGCTACTTCAGCATATTCGACACATCTTCCACTCCTGTCAAGGACCGTAAAAGGCGTTACTTCTTCCTGCTTGTCAACGCCATCGTCCTGAGCTGGGT
>JAEEGK010026600.1_pt1 | contig 11758 bp, 8 predicted proteins | sample 8958771 | NCBI WGS metagenome assembly JAEEGK01 (sample SAMN16246547, study PRJNA631951) | gut metagenome | biome: gut microbiome; feature: rumen; material: SC-attached | host: Bos | place: Iran: Karaj | collected 2018-10 | reverse complement strand
AGCGCCCGTGGATGAAGGCTGCCGAAATCACCGACGCCATGATCGAAGCCTTGAAGAGCGGCAAGTACCAGACGCTCCGCTGCAACTTCCCGAACGGCGACATGGTGGGCCACACCGGTAGTTTCCGCGCTGCCACGATGGCTATCGAAGCCGTGGATATCGGCCTCGCCCGCTTGCTCCCGGTGATTGACGCCCTCGGTGGTGTCGCTATCATCACGGCTGACCACGGTAACGCCGACGAAATGTACGAAATCGACAAGAAGACCGGCATGCCGAAACTCAACAAGGACGGCACCTTCAAGGCCAAGACGAGCCACACGCTCAACAAGGTTCCGTGCATCCTTTACGATAACGTAACCGGCGGCAAGCTTTCCCTCAAGGAAGGCGACTGGGGTCTGTCGAACATCGCAGCAACGACCGCGAACCTCCTCGGCCTCGAAAAGCACGAAGCTTGGGATGAATCTATGTTGATTATTAAATAATCAACATAATGTGAAATGTGTAATGTGAAATGAGGAACCCGCGAGGGTTCCTTTTTTGCATTAACATAAGGATAAAAAAAACGCTCCCGAAGGAGCGCTTTTGGTCATAAAATCAAGCGATTACTTGCAAGAACCCTTCGGGCCAACTTTGTAGATTGCAAACTCACCCGGATCACCATCGGCAGCATTTTCTTCTCCCTGAATCTTGAACTTAAGAGAAGAAAGCTGCTTGGCAGACTGAGCACCGGAAAGAACCTTCGTGGCCCATTCAGGAGGTGCAAACGATGCCCAAGAGAGATCCACAACCTTCTTGGCAGTAGATTTCGGCAACTCATAGAAGGCGTTTGCGCCGCCATCAATAGTCTTTTCCTTAGCCGCCGTAAGACCAAGTTCCAAGTGGATGGGTGCAGTAGAAGTGTATTCCACACAAACACCAAGCATCGCGCTCGCATCACCGGCATACTTATTGTCTGGCCCGAAGCCGAACGCAAAACCGATGAACGGCTGCCATTCATTGGTTCCCACGATTAGAGTGTACGAGCCACAGAGAGAGCCACCGCACGCTTCAAGCACGGGAGTCATGTCACCATTAGTGCCCGGCTCACCTCCCCAAGTAATCGCGGATTCACCACCATTGTTACTATCGTCGTAGCCATACCACCAGCCACCTTTCTTATTGCTGACAGGGACTTGCGGTTTAAGTTCAGAAGCATCCCACAGTTCCATAGTGATGGTTCCGTCATCTACAGCGGCGGAACTCTTCGGGACAATTGCGGAGGAACTAGACCTAACAATCGCAATGCTGCTGGAGCTGATAGCGAAAGAGGAGCTGGACACGGTCGGGAAAACCATGGAGCTGCTGGACAGCGGCATAATAGCGGAACTGCTCAGGACGAAGTCCACGGACGAGGACGAGAACGGGTCGATTGCGGCAGAGGACATTGCCTGCGCCGCGTTAATCGAATCGAGCACATGCTGGTAAATGGAGTCGGCATTCACCTGCTGCTGGTTCGGGTCCTGGTAAGCGTTCTGGTTGCCGCCCGATACGGGAGCAACTGCGGTTTCGCCGGATTCATTGCAAGCCACAAGAGTGCAGATTGCCAAAAGTCCGAGTATCTTTTTCATCTTGTTTTCCTCACTGTTGTAAATTCCAGTTAGTGAATATATATTTTTTTGTTACAAAAAGCAAAATGCCTTCCGTTTTTTTACATCACGAAAGGCACTTCTTGAACATTCCCGGTATATTCCGCTACTTTACGGAGAAAATCCGGTTAAAGTTACCGTTCTTGACCACATACAGGCCCTTTTCGATGTTCATCGCATCGAGTTTCGCCTGCACGTCGCCCATGCGGGTTGCCTTCAGCTTGCACACGAAGGCGCCCTTCATGTTGTACACGCTGAACGTCCTTTCGCCCGCCTGCAGAAGGACCTTGCCCGCAATGGAGGTTGTTCCGCCGCCGACTTCGGATTCGTCGATTTTTGCAATAACAACGTTGTCTATATACACGCTTCCCTTCGCGAGGCCCGCATTGAAGGAAATGCGCCCGTTCTCGTCGGTTGATTCCTTCATGGTAAACGTAATCTCGAAGTTCTTCTTGTCAGTCCCGAGGTCAAACGCCTTCGCCTCGCCCAGGTAGCTGGTCCACGGGTCAGTATCCTTCTCGAGGTTCACTTCGAGCGACCTTGCCTCGGAGCCGTACGCATCGAAGGTCAGCTTGTAGCTCTGGCCCTTCTCGTAGTGCATCCCGTTCTGGATCATCTGGATGTCGTACGCGTTCGTACCCACGCTGGTCACCTTGATTTCGGCCATGCCTTCGGTATGCTTCAGGGAGCCTTCGCCGCCATGGGTCTGCAACTTCCATCCGGCAAGCTTGAGCGAATCCGAGAACGTTCCGTTGAAAACGGTATCCCTGTTGGTCGGGACCTCGATTGCCCCCGCAACGCCGTCGAGCGAGAACATCTTCACGAAGTTCCAGATATCCGAGACATCTGCCTTGGAGGGGCTATGCATACGGCCCTCGAGCTTCAAGTGCTTCACGTAGACACCGTCATCGCACGGGCCCCAGGAATAGAGCGTCGCCCTGTTCTCGCTATTCGGGTGGTTTTCCTCGACTTCCGCCTGCGCGGGGCAGTTGAACTGCTGGCGGTAACTCTTGAGGTTGTTTTCGAGATTGTTGTAACCCACCACATCGTCGCTGGTTCCATGCGTATGGAAAATAGGCACAGGACGCATGGCCTGGCCCGGGCCGCCCATCAGGTAGCCGGAGCAGGGGGCGAACGCAGCAATTTTGTCTGCAATCTTGCCCATCGCATGGTAGCTGAGCATGCCGCCCATCGAGAAGCCCGACATGTAGACGCGCTTGGTATCGATGTCGTAGTCCTTGGCGAGCTGGCTAATAATTTCGGTAATCCACTTGGTGTCCTTGTCACCGCTAATGTCCCACGTGCTGTAGCCCGTAGCGCCCTTGGGGTACGCAACGACAAAACCGGCCGTATCGGCGACCGCCTCCCAGTGGGTATTCGACTGCTGATAATTGGGGTCCTGGTCCATGCCATGGAAAGAAAGCAGCAACGGGCTCTTTGCCGCGACACCGGACGGCGCGTAGACATAGACGTCCCGGCCCGAAACCGAGACCCTCTTGTAATCGTTAATGGATTTTCCACCGCCTCCCCACTGAGCGAAGGAAAGCGTAACGGCGGCTAACAGAAGTATTGGAAACTTCATATCTGTACTCCTCAGAATTTCCAGTTTTTACATCGTGTTGGCCTCCATATACCTACCCATATATAATGTATATCAATAATGTAGGAATGGGACTGCGGCCAACCAAATTGCGGTGTAAACGACTACAACGCAGTAAATGGCGAAATTAGCATAAATTAGGCGGTTTTTCGACATTTCACAACAAGCAGTTGGGTTTTCCCGAGAAATACAGGTGTGTTGACATTTTTCAGTACAGTTTGTATTTTCGTCGCAAGCAACGGTACACCCCTTGGAAAAAGTCTTCTATCACATTCCCGGACTTTTCGAGTTCTACGACCTGTACAAGGCCTTTTTGCCGCTATGGCGCGACCACCGGGAATACTTTTACGACTGGTGTGAAATCGGCTCCATCTACGGGGCGCCGAGCGGCTGCCTCTGGGGCGGCGGGCGCGTCGGTTTCGGGGATGCCGAACCGGAAAAGGTTTTGGCACTCGTGAGGGAATACGGGATTTCGGCACGGCTCACTTTCAGCAATTCATTGATTCGCGAAGAGCATCTGGCCGATGTAGAGTGCAACGCATTGTGCAGGATGTTCGAAGGCTCGGATACGGGGCATGTAGATGGAAGGAACGGCGCCGAGTTCGATGCAGGTTTGGACGGTGCCGGCATCATCATCCACTCGGACCTTCTGCTCGATTACATCAAGACAAAGTACCCCGGATTCTATTTCATATCTTCCACCACGAAGGTGATTACGGACTTCGGGCAGTTTGTCGCCGAGCTGAACCGCGATGAATTCCGTTACATTGTCCCAGATTTTCGGCTCAACAAGCAATTCGTCAAGCTGAACGCGCTTACGGACGCACAAAAACAGAAAGTCGAGTTCCTGTGCAATGAATGCTGCTGGTTCGGCTGTCACGACCGCAAGGCCTGCTACGAGAACGTGAGCCGCAAGAGCCTCGGCGAAAACTGCGAAGACCACGTTTGCGTTTCGCCCACCGCACAAAGGGGATACCGATTCTCCGACGCGATGAAAAACCCGGGATTCATCGGGATAGGCGACATCCAGAACGTGTACGCGCCCGCAGGATTCCGGCACTTCAAAATCGAGGGACGCAGCCTCGGTAGCGCCGTCATCCTGGAATTTCTGCTTTACTACATGACCAAGCCCGAGCACCAGTTAAAAGTGCGCGAAGAAATCTACCTGGACAGTTCGTTGGATTTGTTCTAGCGCAATCACGCAAATATTGGGCAACCGCATTTTTTATAAATGTCATGTTTTGACATTCTGTTTATTTATATTTGAGTAAAAACAGTACAAAAGCGACATCAAGCGCGAGGGGGCTAATAAAACTTTTTCTTAGAAGCAAGCACTTATAATTGTATTTTGGCATAATTTTAAAGTTATTTAGCGTATTGACAATTTGTAATACAATTTGTATATTAATTATGAAAATCATAAAACACGCATTTGAAAAATTCGATGAGAGAACATTCACTCCCGAAATGGCTGCAAAACTCGTCCATGGCAGATGTTTGTTTAGGCGTTCAAATTCTTTTCCAGACCGATACATAGCAATCGGAGAGGTAGATGGTAAAATATGGTCAGTCGTACTAGAAAAAGACCTGTACACAGTCGTCACGGCAAGGCGTGCACACAAAGACGAGGAAAATCTATGGCATTCAAGGTAATGGAAAAGCCCGACATGACGGAAGAAGAACTCCGCTATTTTAACGAGCACGATTTTGCAGAGGAATTTCGCAAGGGTTTGGAAGATGGCACAACGATCGTCAGCAACGGCCCCTGGGAAGAAACCGTAAAGGAAATCAAGGCCCGTAAGGCTCGCGAAACAACGAAGATGGCATCTTTCCGTTTGCCGACCTGGGTCATTGAAGGGCTCAAGCGCAATGCAGCAAAAGGCGGCGTCAAATACAGCGAATACGCCATTGAGGTCTTGTCAAAGGCCGCGGTATAAATTATATATTCCATAGCAACCACGCCATAGATTAAGGCTCCTGTTGTTATTTATATTAGTGGCCTACCACCATAGAAAGGAGACTATATTGTGCATAATTCGCGTATCCCATATTTACTGGTAATCTGCCTCATATCCATAGGAATTTGGAACTGCGGAGACACCACCAGCGGTGCCGACGATATCGAGAATCCCGTTTCCAGTTCAGAACTATCCAGCTCAAGCGAAGCGGAATCGAGCGAAACAATATCCAGCCCGGAATCTTCTAGCGAGCCCGTCAGTTCTTCTCAAGAAGCATCGTCATCAAGTACCGTCCCCTCCAGCAGTAGCAGGCCAGTAATCAAGCTTACCGACGACGACTTCGTCAACGTGGGCGGCCAGCTATGGACAAAAAAGAACCTCAACATCGAAGTCGAGGGTAGCCGCTGCTACGAAGACAAGCCCGAAAACTGCGAAAAATACGGAAGGCTATACACATGGGCCATGGCCATGGATGTCGACCTTTCCTACAATGCAAATCAACTGGGCGAGATTGATTTGCCCTACCAGGGAATTTGCCCCGAAGGGACACATCTCCCGAGTCACGAGGAATGGACTTGGCTATACGAATATGTCCGCGCAAACCCCGAAGCGGCAAAAGTATTCACCAACCAAGTTGGCGGTTTTTACGACCATTTCTCGGGATATAAAAACGAAGACATAGAATCCGTATTTTGGAGTTCCACGGAATACGACGTGTCCAACGACCGGTTAAACGGAAGCGCCATCGGATATAATTATGCATGGCTTTGGGCTTACCGCAAAGACCTATCCGTTGGAAAAGACAACGCACGTAAGACAAGCGCAGCACACGTCCGCTGCATCAAGGACGGCTCCGAGGGAGTTTTGAGCTCTTCCAGCATAGAATCCTCTTCCAGTTTCGTGTACGAACCCGATGCCGACAGCATCCGAATCGGGGACCAGGTCTGGATGACAAAGAACCTGGACTCCATCGTAGAGGGAAGTTTCTGCTTTGACAACAACGAAGAAAATTGCGAAAAGTACGGAAGGCTCTATACGTGGTCACAGGCCATGGGAGTAGATTCCATGTTCGACAACGAAAGGCTCGGTCCCCTTTACATTCCCTATCAGGGAATTTGCCCCGAAGGGGCTCACCTGCCCACAAACAGTGAATTGCAAACCCTGGCTGCCAACCTGAAAAAATATCCCGAATACATGGCCTATTTTACAAACCAGCTAGGCGGATTTTTCAATTACAAGAAAGAATTCACCGCTCTCGAAGAACAGAACATCGTCTGGAGTTCCACTGAGTACAATGCGACAGGAACAGGATACACCTTCATGGTCGCCTGGCTGCACGCATTCCGCAAGGACCTCTCTATCGGGAGCGACAACCCCAAAAAGATTACCGGAGCTTATGTTCGCTGCATCAAGGGAGCAGCGGCACAGCCCCCAAAAAAATCGGATTCGATAACTCTCGAAAAGGCCCCAGGATGCGAAACTGCAGAGCGAAGCAACTGGAAATACCTGAACCCCTCCATAGACTACGGATGCATCAAGGATAACCGCGATGGGAGATTCTACAAAACCGTCGTAATAGGCGACCGCGTCTGGCTGGCCGAAAATCTCCGCTACAAGCCACAAAAGAGCAGCTGGTGTTACAACGAAGCCGATAGTGAATGCGACGAATTCGGGCGCTACTACAGTGGCTACGCCGTTTCGGAATCTCCAAGCATCTGCCCAGAAGGATTCCATATTCCGAAAGAAAGCGAGGCGCTCCAGCTCAGGTTCTACATAACAAGTTCCCTGATGTCCGTAGAAGGCTGGAAGAAAGCCGCCAACACGTTCATAGGCAACAATTCCACCGGATTCACGCTGCTACCGGCAGGCATTCGCGGTTATGCCAATGGAAACGGCTGGGTCACGGGAGAATACGATGGCGTCGGGAACGTCGCCCGATTCTGGAGCAGCGCCCCGTATAACGGCACTGGATACTACGAATACGTATTCATGAATACGGAAGGCGGCCTCAGCATGACCGACAAGGAAAAAGGGTTCGGAATGCCTGTTCGTTGCATCAAGGATTCCGAATAAAAAACTAACTTCAATGTATGAAACTTCTCGACCAGTTCAGCTATACGGAACTCATGCCCGTCCTCTCGATGGAGGGGATGAGGGCGCTTGACAAGGCGGCCAAGGAAGAAATGGCCAAGGCCGCGGGCGATGGCATTTCTGCCGTCGACGCCGGTTATGAACTGATGAAACAGGCGGGTGCCGCGCTGTTCCAGAAGGTGGTTGAGGTTTTGAACCGCGACGCCGTTTGTCGCGGGACTGGGAATGCGGACGAGATGCGAGCCGAGATCGCGCCGCGGTCGGTGGCGGTGTTTGTCGGCGGGGGCAACAACGGGGGCGACGGGCTCGTGCTCGCAAAGCTGCTGATTGAAGCGGGAATTCCCTGCATGGTGTATTCGCTTGCCGCCGCGGACAAGTTCCAGAACGAAGCCAAGATGGCGCTGGAAGATTTTACGCAGGCAGGCGGCCGACTAACAATGTATTCGCCGGGTGGAACAGCGCCGGCTTCAGGAAGTTTATCGCAGGCAGGAACTGCGCCGGCGCCGAGGTTCGCGGGTTTCGACCTGATTGTAGATTGCATGCTCGGGAACGGAGCGCACGGCGAACTGCGTGAACTGTACGCAGCCGCGGTCCGCGACATTGCCGCGTCGAAAGTCCCGGTTGTCGCGGCCGACGCACCCACCGGCTATGACTCTCAGGAACACGTGCGTCGCGAACCCTGCATACACGCACTTGAAACCCTCCTGTTCGGGTTCCCGCGGCTGGACGCATACACGCGCGAAGGCGGGCCCGCATTCGGGGAAGCCTCGGTCGCGCCGCTCGGCTACCCCGCAGGCATCGTTGAGCAGTTCAACGAGAACACGTTCCTCGCCACCGAATCGCTCATCCCGCAAATCTTGCCCGAGCGCGACGACTGGGGTGACAAGCGCAAACAAGGCTGCGCCATGATTGTCGCAGGTTCCGGCGATATGCCGGGAGCCGCCGCGCTCTGCACGCAAGCAGCACTCCGGAGCGGCGCCGGCCTCGTGACGCTCGCAAGCCCCGAAGCCGTGATGCCCGTACTGCAGGCAAAACTCTCGGAACCCGTATTCGTGAACCTGCAAGATATCGCAGGGCAAGACGCGGATTCCACGGACGACCGCGCCACAGCACTCTCGCCCGCGCACATCCCGCAAATTCTCGAGAAGGCGAAGCACAACCAGGCACTCGCCATCGGGCCGGGGCTAGGGAGCGCCGAATGCACGTGCGACGCCGTCATCGAAATACTCCCGCAGTTCAATTGCCCGCTGGTCATCGACGCCGACGCGCTGAACGCCATCGCCACACTCAACAAGACATCCGCAAGCCCCACTTCGGGTGCGGCATCTTACCTGCACAGCATCGAGACTGCGGCAATCCTCACGCCGCACCGCCGGGAATTCGAAAGGCTTTTCGGAGCGCTCCCGACAAACGACATCGACATACCCAAACGACTTCGCGACATCGCCCGCAATACGAAGAAGGTCATTCTCCTGAAGGGCGCGCCGACCTTCGTCGCCGTTCCCGACGGACGCGTGTTCATCGTGCCCGCACACAACTCGGGCCTCGCCAAGGGCGGCTCGGGCGACGTGCTTACCGGCATCATCACGGCACTCCTCGCACAGGGCTTGCCCACCTGCGAAGCCGCCGTACTCGGTGCGTTACTGCACCAAAAAGCAGGCCACACAGCCCGCACAAAAATGGGAGCATTCAGCATGCTCCCGAGCGATGTCATTGACACGCTGCCGCAGGCGTTTAACTAATCAACAGTTAGTCCTTCACGCAGCGGACGGAGAATCCGCTGCACTTGCGGTAGGTGACCATGCCCATGGCGATACTGTTGCGGCTCAAGTTTATCTGGTACGTACTGTACACGGTATTCTCAGTAGAACTCCAGAAGTCTACGCGGCCGCCCTCGCCGACATAATTCCCATTGTACTCCCTGTCGCCGGCAGGCAACGCCGAGAAGGAATAGGAGTCCGTGCCGTTGCCGCTACCATCCCAGCCGCTAGTAGATCTGAGTTTCTCAGCTCGTTCAACTGCGGTAGCCAGCGTTCTCCATTCCGTCAAATCCGGCAAGTGCCAACCCTTGGGACAAATTCCACGTACCGGATAAGTCGGAGAACAGCTCTTGCCATAGCCACAATCCTTGCCGTTTGCAGACCACTCGCCCACGCTGTCCATCGCGGCAGCCCAAGCGAACCTCCCATTTTATACACAATGTAAAAAGCGCCCGCTGTTACGCGGACGCCGGTATTTTGGAGGAGAAATTTTTCGTTTAGCGGGCATTCACGCGCATGGTGCGCGGGCCGATTTTCAGTATAAACGTTCCCGTATGCGGGAGTAGCGCCGACTCGACGGAAGTCGCTATGCGTTTGGTCAAAAGCAGGCGGCCCTGCATGTCGAAAATCGCCATCGTATTGCCCGCTGCATTCTGGACTTGCAACACGCGACCTGCGGTAGAGACCGTGAACTGCGGGGCAAAACCCGTTCCGCGAATTGCATCGGAAGCCTCGCTGCTGCTGGACGTCACTTCGGCTGGTTCAGTGACCTTGTTGCTGCTGCTGGACACGTCTGTCTCGCTATCGCTCGACTGCGGTGTGACGCTACTGCTGGACTTTGCAGAGGAACTCGATGCAGGCGCCGTGCCGTTCCCCGTCACGGTAATTGTTCCGCTCTTTGAGGCATTCGTCGTAGCGCCCGTCGTAGTAACGGTGAACTTGTACGCACCCGGCGCCACCGTCGCAGAGACCGTTCCCGAAATGTGGAAGTCAGAACCCTTGAGCGTACCCGACACGCCATCCGGAAGCCCCGTCACCGTGGCACCCGTCGCGCCCGCAATCGTGTAGTAGAATTCCGCAATCGATTCGCCTGCGGCAACCGTCTGCGTGGTGCTGCCCGAGCCATGCTTGGTGAGGCTAGCCTCGCCCGCGACAGGCCCCTGCGACGAGCTGGACTTGGCAGAAGAACTCGATGCAGGCACAACGCTGCTGCTGGACTTCGCCTGCGAAGAACTGGATGCCACGCTGGAGCTAGACTTTGCGCTGCTGGAGCTTGCCGGAGTTACCACAGAACTGCTGCCCGGATCCGGGAGAGTAGCACCTGCATACAACTTAATTGAATCGCGCAGGGCATACGCCTTCGCCTGCGTGCTTACGTCGGTGAGGCTCATGGAATAGCTCGGCTTGAACGCCGTGCCCGTACCGGCCTGCGGTTTCTTCACGTTTTCTTCGTAATTTTCGATCATCTGCGCCGCCGTGATGGCTCCATCGCTCGTGTACAAGTCAAGCGCCTTCTGCACGCCAATGAACACGTTCCTTTCGATGCGGATATCTGCCTCGATGGCCGCACGCACACAGTAGCTCGCATCCTTGCTGTCGAAAAGGTTGTTCGCCACATGCACCTTGCCAAAGCGCACGCGCGGCATGCGTTCCACCACGCCGTCCGCCCACCACGTATGGTGAATCGTCACGTTCAGATGCCCGCGGTCGCTCGTCTTGGTCTTGCTGTTGCCAATCAGGTTGCTGAACTGGTGGCCCGTCGATGCCGAAGTGTAGCTGAACTTGGTCCACGAAATCGTCACGTAGTCCGAGGCGTTGGTGATGTCCAGGTTGCCGTCGTGACCGTCATAAACATCCACGTGGTCAATCCATACGTTCTTCGATTCATGATTCACCTGGAGGCAATCCTCGTCATCGTCGTCGTGCGCGCCGACGCCCTTGAATTTCAGGTTGCGGATGATGACGTTCTTCGAGCCGCTCAGCTTCATGGCGCTACCCGTGCTGGGCTGCGCGATAATGGCGCCCTGGTAGCCGTAAATCGTCACGTTGCTCCCGACTTCCACCGGTCCCATGTAGGTCCCCGGCTTCACGTAGATAATCTTGTTGCCCGCCTTAGCGTAACTCTTGAGGTCGTTCACGTTATCGACAGTCACCTCGGAATAGCCCTTGCCGCCCGTTGTGCCGCCGTTCTGTGTCGCGAACCCCGCCATCGGGAAATCCGGCGAGGTGACCGCGAACGCGGAAGTCGCCGTACCGACAACCGTCGCCCCGCACACAAGCAGCGCCGAGAGCGACATTTTCAACGAATTACAACCCATAACATCCATCCTTTTTTTGAGTCGCGGACAACCCGCCCGCATTGTTCTCAAAATTTTTCTCAAAATTTATATTCAAAAAAGGAAAAAGTCAATAGGAAATTTTGATATTCGCTCCGTTTTATCCCCATATTTTGGCTTAAAACAAGTAAAAACGACGAAATTCGTAAAATTTCGCCATTTCCAAAATGTTCTCAAAAATTTATTTTACAAAGACAACTACGGCGTTTTCTACACCATCTCGGCCACGAGCTTGTCGAGTGCTGCTTCGGATTCGGTGCTGAGCGTCGATTTTACCGTCACAACCGTCTCGGCAAGCGTCACGTTCTTGAGCGTGGCGAGGATTTCGGTCATCTTCTTGGCGGCCATCGGAGCCCAGGTTCCGTTTTCCACGACACCCACTTTGCGA
>JAEEGK010026599.1_pt1 | contig 11758 bp, 12 predicted proteins | sample 8958771 | NCBI WGS metagenome assembly JAEEGK01 (sample SAMN16246547, study PRJNA631951) | gut metagenome | biome: gut microbiome; feature: rumen; material: SC-attached | host: Bos | place: Iran: Karaj | collected 2018-10 | reverse complement strand
GCACGTCAAATGTATTTGAAAGTGCCGCTTAGCGAGCTAATACTCACGTGCGTAGCACGGCAACCACAAGCTGTGTTTATATAGGTTTATTTTCCAAATTAACACCTACAAGTTAACACACGTTTAGCCGAGTTCCGCGTCGCAAACCATCCACAGGTAAGACCTCATCGTCTTCTTGCCGTTCGCGTTGTCCTTTTGGGCGTTGAACGCTGCCAGGTCACCTGCGATCTTCGTCAGGTCTTGCTTACGTGCCTGCACCATACGTGCCACCGTCGCGAAACGCGTGCGCTGTGCCTGCTCGTCCGCAGTAACAGGGGTGGAACGTTTCACTTTCTTGCGCAAATACAAGCGGTTGCAATTAGGGTTGGTGGTTGCTGCCGTGCGGTGCGTGCCAAGCAGCATCTTCGCGCAGCTGTGTTGGGGATTCGTTCCCGGTTTACTTAATGCGCCGGATACATTGTCGATACCGGCACTCCATTCTACTTTTGCCATTGTAATTAGTTAAGATTTAGATTGTTAAACTGTTAAATTGTTAGGTGATGACTTTGGGAAAATAACCAGTAGAATCCTTGCAATGAATCAATGCTTTTGACCAACGGGTTTATCTGGATTTATCGCTGCTTGATTGTTTACACCTCTAAAGAGGTGTGGGTTAGTACGGTAAGGTGGGCTGCAAATGTATTTGTGAGCACACCTGGGCGGACTAATCCAAAATGCCCGCAGGGATGTAAGCAATCAAGCAGTGTTTATTTAGGTTTATTTTCCTAAAGTCCGCTCGCGGTTAGCCACCAATAGGATCACCGCTGGCATCGTACTGGTCATTCAGCTTGTGCATAGCATAGCCGAACAGCGAACCGATCCTCGTCTGCTTCCGGTACTCAGCTACCAAAGCGGTCTTTTGCTCGCTTGATCCTGCCAGAATCGCACGCACAGCCGCCGACACCTTTGCAAAACGCGCTTTCGCTGCCGTCTGCGCCGCACTCGGCTCCTTCGTACTCGGGTTACACAACTTGCCGGTATAGACCTTACCGGTCTTCTTGTTCGTGCGGAAGTACACATCGCTGTGCATGCACACTTTCTTCTTCATGCTCTCAATGAGCGCCATAGGCTTAATCTGTGCCATAATAGTTAATAGTTTAGGTTTTTGATCGCCCAAGACAGGTGCCACCCCATGCGAGCGAAGCTCTATGGGGACCCCGGGGTCGATACTGGGATCCGCCAAACTTAGCGGATACAGAGACCATGCGGGCGGTTTTAATACAAACGCTACAAATTATCGATACTTTCTTTAGGGACGGGTACCATTTACGTCCTTCGGTTTGCGCTTACCGTATTGGGCTATGAATTTCTCTCGGGCGGCTTTACGGGCAGGTGTGTCAGTCCAAGTACGGGGAGTTCGTTGGACGATTTGCTTGCCACGATAGGTTCTGAAATAATAGCCTTCGTTGTCAAGTTTGCCTTTGAGCGAATCGATAGGGATTATAAGTTCTGCTTTCATTGTATTGGGTCAATTTAGCTAGTAATCGGTGATGTCAAGGATGCGAACGAGATGTAAACGCGAATGAAAGGTAAATGACTCGTGATACATTGGTTGTTATCCGAAAGACACTGCAAAGATACGATGAACAAATTGTGTTTTGCAAATTTTTTCGCAAAAAAAATGCAAAAAAAAATGCATTTTTCATATTTCTTAGCCACAAGGGCACGATTAATTCACTTTTCCACATTTCCACGCATCGCTGTACCTTGATTTTTGGCTCATAATAATTATATAATATATAATGTTATTATATTATTATGGGGATTTTATCAACCCACACGGATGTGTGGAAATGTGAAATTGTGAAAATTCCACTCACACCCCGTCCGTTTTCCCTCTTCCCGTTGAATTTTACATTTTTCTCCCGAATTCTGCTAAAAATCTACTCTCACGATTTGCACATTTGAGATTTTTTCGTAACTTTGCACAAAATTTGGCATGTTCCCTTTGGGTCACAAAAAGGAACAAGCCATGTAGAAGGCCATGAGGGAGTAGAGAGGGGGAAGAAGTTGGGAAGAAGATTATGTGGCATGTTCCTTTTTGCTAGTAAAAAGGGAACATGCCAAGAGGGAGACGAAGTGAGAGAAATGATGGGAAAATCACATTTCCACTTTTCCACACATCCATGTGGGTTCATGGATTTTTTTTCAAATTCGCCGTCATTTACTCGCCGGTTTTATCTCTTCTTATTAAATTTTTCACTTTTCCGCTCTGTTTCATCAAAAAAATGCACCATGCTTTTGCAAATGTGCATTTTTTTTTGTAACTTTGCATGCTGAAAGCTTGCAAAGCAAAGATGAACGATAACTAATACTAAGATATGGCAGACATTCAACAATTAGCATCATTGAGCGAGGAGGATATAAAGTTCCGACTTATCACTCCTGCGATTGAGCGTGCCGGTTGGCAGAAGAACCAGATCCGGATGGAGTATGGCTTCACGGATGGTCGTATCATCTCCGTGGGCAGCGAATATGAACGCGCGTCGAAGAAGAAAGCCGACTATCTGCTGCGTATTAATACGGAATATCCTATCGCTGTTGTTGAGGCTAAGTCTGCCACGAAAGACCTCACAACCGGTTTGCAGCAAGCTATCGGTTACGCGGAGGCATTGGATGTGCCGTTTGCTTATGCCTCGAACGGTTTGGCATTCCGTGAGCACGATATGATTACCGGCATGGAACGCGACTTTGCGATGGATGAGTTTCCTAACTGTGAGATGTTGAAATGCCGTTGGATTCTGGAGAAACGGATGAACCAAGATCAGGAAGCAGCACTTGACATCCCCTACCACTACAGCAAGAACACCCACGAACCGCGCTACTACCAGCGTATAGCCATCAACCGTACGTTGGATGCAGTAGCACGCGGCGACAAACGTCTGCTGCTCGTCATGGCAACCGGTACAGGTAAGACGTTTACGGCGTTTCAGATTATTTGGCGCTTGCGCGAATTAGGCAAAGCGCATCATATTCTCTATCTTGCCGACCGTAATATTCTCATCGACCAAACGATGGCGCAGGACTTCAAACCCTTCCAGAAGATTATGACGAAGGTCAAAGGTAAGGAACTGGATTCTTCCTACGAACTGCACATGGCGCTTTACCAGCAACTCGTCAGTTACGAAGACAACAAAGAGCAGCCCTACTTGCAGTTTGATCCGAACTTCTTTGACCTGATCATCATCGACGAGTGCCACCGCGGCAGTGCGAAAGAGAACTCTGCATGGCGCAAGGTGCTCGAGTATTTCAACAATGCCACACAGATCGGTCTCACAGCCACGCCCAAGCGCAAGGAAGACGCGGATAACTTCGACTACTTCAACGAGCCGATATATACCTACAGCCTCAAACAAGGCATCGAGGACGGATTCCTTGCTCCGTACCGCGTATCGCGTGTTCATCTTGATGTGGATATCAATGGCTATATAGTCAAGTTAGGCGAAACGGATACGAAAGGAAATGCTGTGCCGGTGCGCCTGTATCAGCGTAGTGATTTTGGCAAGAAGATTGCCATCAACCGTAGGCAAGTGGCTGTGGCGATGGAGATACAGGAGAAACTGGAAAAGATTGGCAAATATACCAAGACCATCATCTTCTGCCCTGACCAAGAGGAAGCCGCCAAGATGCGCGACTTGCTCGTGGCACTCAATCCGAAAGAGATGAGCAAGAGCCCGAACTATATTATGCGTATCACCAGCGAGGACAAGGACGGCAAAAAGATGCTTGACCGCTTTATTGACCCCGAATCCAAGTACCCGACCATTGTAACCACGTCAGAACTGCTGTCCACCGGTGTCGATTGCAAGACCTGCGGATTGATTGTGATTGACAAGGAGGTGAACTCAATGACGCTGTTCAAGCAGATGATCGGTCGCGGTACACGAATCTATATTGACAAGGAACGGAAGATTAACAAATGGCACTTCGAGATTCTTGATTTCCGTGATGCTACACGATTGTTCTTTGACCCCGAGTTTGACGGCGAACCGGAACTGAACACCGATAAGCCGCGCCGCACGTCCAAGGACGGCGACAACAAACCCGCCAAAGGCACAAAGATTGAGATCAATGGCGAGGAGATTGATGAGGAGAAGTTCTCAAAGATTCATGTCGAGGGCAGCAAGCGCGTAGCCAAACTCAACGAGATATATTATGTCATCAGCGATGACGGCCAAGCGCTGGAGATTTCCGACTTCCTTGATTATACGCGCAAAGGTATTCTCCGTCGGTTCCCGAAGTTTACGGACTTTGCCCGCTTGTGGACGGAAACCGACCGCAAGACACAGATTATCGATGACTTCAAGGATCACGACATATTGATAGAAGAGGTACGCCGCAGTAACCCGAACCTCGCCAATGCCGATGTGTTCGACATTATCTGTCACGTAGCCTACGATATGAAGCCGCTTACCCGTGAGGAGCGCGCAAACAATGTCAAGAAGCGCAATTACTTCGGCAAGTACGGCGACCAAGCGCGGCAAGTGTTGGAAGCCTTGCTTGATAAATATGCCGAACTGGGTGTGCGCAGTCTGGAGGACAGAAATATCCTCTCGCTCGAACCGTTCGCGCATTTCGGCACGCCGGTCAAAATTACCAAACTGTTTGGCGGCACACAAGGCTATCAGACGGCTATTCATGAATTAGAACAACAACTATACTCCGCATAATCTATGGCAGTAAATAATCTGGTTAAACGTTTGCAGAATGTGATGCGTCAGGATGCCGGTATATCCGGTGACGCACAGCGTATCGAACAAATGACGTGGACGTTCTTCCTGAAGGTCTATGACGCACAGGAAGACGAATGGGACTTCAAAAGCAATGGCGCGTTTCACTCCATTATACCCGAACCGATGCGTTGGCGCAATTGGGCAACGGACAAGAAAGACGGTTCAGCACTCACGGGCGATGAGTTGCTTAACTTCGTGAACAACGAGTTGTTCCCCACTCTACAGAAACTGCCGTTAGTGCCTGATTCGCCCCGTGCACACTGGATTGTCAAGGAGGTTTTTGCCGACCTCAACCAGTATATGAAGAACGGCGTATTGCTCCGGCAGGTCATCAATATCGTCGATGAGATTGATTTCACCGATGCCGACGACCGGCACACCTTTGGCGATATCTACGAGGGCATTCTCAAGGACTTGCAGTCTGCAGGTAATGCGGGTGAGTTCTACACCCCTCGTGCACTTACCGACTTCATCATCGAGACCCTTAATCCGCAATTAGGCGAATCGGTAGCCGATTACACGTCCGGCACAGGCGGATTCCTAACCTCGGCACTCAACTACCTTGCTACGCAACGCAAGACGCCGCAAGACGAAGAACTATGGCAGAACTCCGTGCATGGCCAGGAGTGGAAACCGCTCCCGTATCTGCTCTCTATCACCAATCTGCTGGTACATGGCGTCGATGAACCCGATATCATCCATTGCGACTCGCTCGGCACACCTGTCTCTTCGTTCCAGAACAAAGACCGCGTGTCCGTCATCGCTATGAATCCTCCGTACGGAGGAAGTACCGAAGCATCGGTCAAGATGAACTTCCCGACGGATATGCGTTCATCCGAAACGGCTGACCTTTTCATGGTGCTTATCATGAAGCGTCTGTTGGCTAATGGTCGCGCCGGTGTGATTATTCCCGATGGGTTCCTTTTTGGAACAGATGGTGCCAAACTGGCAATCAAGACCGCACTCCTGCGTGAGTTCAACCTGCACACCATCATTCGTCTGCCGGGTTCTATCTTCGCGCCCTATACGAGCATCAACACCAATATCGTCTTCTTCAATAACGAGACCGCAGAAGGAGCCGAAGAAGGATTCAAGACCAAGGATGTGTGGTTCTATCGTCTCGACATGCCAGAAGGATACAAACATTTCTCCAAGACCAAACCGATGCGTTTGGAACATTGCCAACCTATCCGCGATTGGTGGAACGACCGCAAAGAGATCATCGTAACCGATGAAGAAGGCAATGTCCTTGACGAGAAATCCCGCTGTTTTGAGGCGCAGCAACTCATCGACCTCTCGTGCAATTTCGACCAGTGCAAGTTCCCCAAATCCGAAGAGGAAGTCCTGTCGCCTGCTGAACTGCTCGCCGACTACCACAAACGCCGTGAAGCCCTCGATGCACAGATAGACAAACAATTAGATAAAATCCAATCCCTTTTAGGTATTGACTTAACTGTGTAGCAACTATGGTTATTGACAGAAAGAAACTATTTATCAGTAGTGTGCAATCGGAGTTTCAAGAGGAACGCCGTGCATTAGTTGCCTATATCCGACAAGACGCTATGCTCAGCCGGTATTTCGAACCGTATATCTTCGAAGAGTCTCCGGCGCAGGATTGTTCGGCGCAGCGTGCCTATTTGGATGAGGTGACTGCTTCCGATATCTACTTGGGGCTTTTGGGTGAGCGATACGGATACGAGGACGCAGAGGGCGTTTCGCCGACTGAGCGTGAGTACGATATGGCTACACAGCATAATCTATATCGCATCGTGCTCATCAAAGATGTGCCTGAGCGACATGAGAAGGAGCAAAAACTCATCCGTAAAGCAGAACAAGATATCGTGCGTAATATGTTTAGTACGTACGCAGAATTGCAGGAACGTGTTTATTCGGCTTTGGTGCGTTATATGGTTTATAAAGGAATCTTAGCGGGTGGACCATTCGATACTACTTTTCACCCTTATGCAACGATAGACGATCTTGATAAGCAAAAGATTGCCACTTTTGTTGGTCTTGCACGCGAAAAACGTAAGTTCCCGATTGCCTATAGCGAAGAAAACATTCCGAAGATACTGAACGATGCACTCCATTTGGTATCGGATGAAGGTCGCGTGACGAATGCCGCGTTACTCCTTTTTGCCAAAGATCCGCAGAAATGGTTCGTCTCTTCTGTTGTTAAGTGTGCCCAGTTCTATGGCACAGAGCCCATCAAACCTATTCCCTTCCAGCAGATTTACAGCGGTAGTGTGTTTGAGATAGTGGATCAAGCGGTTGCTTTTGTGATGACGCACATCGATGCACGTGTGAGTGACCGTTCCAAATCCGCTCAGGCTGATATCGAATACGAACTACCTGTTCAGGCAGTCACAGAGGCTATCGTTAATGCGGTAGTACACCGCGATTATACCAGTACAGGCGCAGTACAGGTCATGCTCTTCCGTGACCGATTGGAAATATGGAATCCCGGTGGACTGCCCAAAGGACTAACCGTCGAGAAACTGCAAGGACGTCATCGTTCGATGCCCACCAATCCGTTGCTCGCCAATCCCGTTTATCTGGCTGGATATATAGAGCAGATTGGCACAGGTACAACGGACTTGATCGACCGTTGCGTGGCGCATGGTCTGCCGCGTCCGACCTTTAAACTGGAAGATGATTTTCTGCTGACTATTTATCGTCTGCCCCCGCAAGATACCCCGCAAGATACCATGCAAGATAACTTACTGAGAGATAGCAGTTTAGGGTCTTCGGCCATGCAAGATACCATGCAAGATACCATGCAAGATACCATGCAAGTTACCCCCCAAGTTACCCCCCAAGTTATTCGGGTGTATAGAGCGGTGGGAGACAGGGCGCTTACAAAGCAGCAAATTATGACGATTTTGGGTTTGGAAAATAGAGAGCACTTCCGTCTTACTTATCTCCAACCGGCATTAGCGGCAGGATTATTGGAAATGACGATTCCTGACAAACCGACCAGCAAGAATCAGAAGTATCGCGCCACGAAGAAAGGAAAGGAACTGAATCTATGACCGCAGAACAACTAAAAAATAGTATTCTCCAAGAAGCCATCTCCGGGCGTTTGGTTCCGCAAGACCCAAACGACGAACCGGCATCAGTCCTTCTCCTGCGTATCCGCGGGGAGAAAGCACGGCTCGTAAAAGAAGGCAAACTCAAAAAGAAAGACCTCGTAGAAACACCCATTACGGAAGATGAGAAACCTTTTGAGATACCTGCAAGTTGGGAATGGTGTCGCGTTCAGCAGGTTATTAAAGTAAAATCCGGAGATGGGTTAAATGTTCGTTCTTTAAATGATAAAGCACAATATCCAGTATATGGAGGAAATGGAATAAACGGCACGTATCACCAATATAATGTTGAGGCAGACACTTTGGTAATAGGTCGCGTTGGTTTTTACTGTGGTGCTGTCCATAAAACATATGGCAAGGCTTGGGTTACTGATAATGCCTTAATTGTTAGTTTTGTCAAGACGGGAATATTTGTTGATTTCTTGAAATATGTGTTGACATGGCTTAAAATTAGAAGAACGTCGAATTCTACAGCACAACCCGTTGTTTCAGGGAAAGGGATATATCCACTAATTTTCCCCCTCCCTCCATTAGCGGAGCAGAAGCGTATTGTGGCTAAGTTAGAGGAGTTACTGCCGATTGTGGAGCAATACGGCAAAGCCCAACAGGAACTCGACGAACTCAACACCGCTCTTCCTGCCCGCTTGCGCCAATCCATCCTCCAAGAAGCCATACAAGGTAAATTAGTGCCACAAGATGAGAATGATGAACCGGCATCAGTCCTTCTCCTGCGTATCCGTGAGGAGAAAGCACGGCTCGTGAAGGCAAAGCAAATCTCAAAGAGAGATTTTGAAGTATTGCCAATTACCGAAGACGATGTGGATTTCGACATACCCGTAACTTGGGAATGGGTTCGCTTGGGAGATATCTTCAAACATAGTACCGGTAAGGCTTTGAATGAGGCTAATAAGAAAGGCTGCTTACATGACTATATAACTACCTCAAATGTCTATTGGGGATATTTTAAGTTGGAAAAACTACGTCAGATGTACTATACGGAAGATGAAAAGGAAAAATGTATGGCAACAAAGGGCGATTTGTTGGTATTAGAGGGTGGAGATGTAGGTCGTGCAGCCATATGGGATAAAGATTACGATATCTTCCTTCAAAATCATATACACAAATTGCGTGCATATGTACCTGTTTGTACGGAGTTTTATTACTATTGTTTGTATTTGTTCCATGATATGGGACTCATAGGTGGTAAAGGTATCGGGATACAAGGTTTGTCTTCTGGTGCTTTGCACCAAATAGTATTCCCTCTTCCCCCTCTCGCCGAGCAAAAACGCATCGTCGCTAAAATAGAAGAATTATTCGAACAGATTGAAAAGATAAGTAAATAATGTCTCACATTCTCTATAAATATCTGGATATCACTGGTGCAAAGTACATGATTGGAGCGACAAAGCCACTAACACAACCTAATCTCCAATTCACCAATGCTTCCCAACTGAATGATCCCTTTGATTGTCATCCAAATCTGGTGGATTTTTCAGGTATCCCAGAATCCGAGCGACGTGGGATTCCACAAGATTGGTACATAAAGAAAGAGAAGATTGATGCACTCAACTTGCGAAATGATACATGGCTATGCAGTCTTTCCAAAGTGAATGATTCACTACTGATGTGGAGTCATTATTGTTGGAATCACAGCGGTGTTTGTATAGGCATGGACTTGGACAAAATCATGGCAAATGTACCAGGAATGGGAGTAAGTGTGATTTATATCAACCCACTTGTTTTTGAAGTGCAATACCAAGATATTTTAATCAGACCTAACAAGTATCACTCACATGTTGATGCATGGCACTACCAATTAAGCACAAAAGCCAAGGAATGGGAATATGAACAAGAGGTGAGGCTGATAATAGAAAAACCTAATCCTCAGTTGGCTGCATATACTCCAGAGCAAGCGAAAGAAGCAAAGAAAAATAGACATAAATTATGGGATTGGAAGGAGATTCATCATTATATGGAGTTATCAGGAGATTGTTTTGACTCTATCTATTTCGGCGTAAAGATTGATCCTTCCGAAAAAGACAAAATCATCAACTTTGCCCGCACTCAACTCAATCCCGACATCAAGCTATTCCAAATGAATATTGATGAAAATGCTTTTCGCCTAAAAGCAGAACTAATAACGGAATAATATGCCCTGCCCACATATATGTAATGATGGAATGATGACGCTACGCTTAATGATGGAATGATAAGAGTGGGAGAAGTGAACATAAAATAGAATTAAAGAATATGGAAAACAACGAAAGCAATATTATCATCTATAACACAATCGACGGGCGTGCAAGCGTGGTGCTATATGTTCGTGACGGAAGTGTGTGGATGAACCAAAATCAACTTGCAGAACTTTTTGATACCTCTAAGCAAGGAGTCGGGCAACACATTGCTAACATACTAAATGAGAGAGAGTTAGATGCAGATTCAGTTGTAAAGAAATTCTTTACTACTGCCGCAGACGGCAAGAATTATGAGGTGACATTCTACTCGCTAGTCCGTACGTCAATAAAAAACATAGTAAAAAGCGCTCCGGTAAACAAATATGACAATGAAACGACAAGTACTTAGACTTGTACGGGCTGTTTAGTTATTGATACATCCAATCTCCCATAGGGGAATCAGGATTCCCGCTGACAGGCAAGTAGGCATATGAAAAAAGTTAAATGGACAGCAATGTAATAAAAACTAAAAAATACGCCCTATGAAACGGCTAACACTCATAATACTAACCTTCTTAAGCGTGACAGCTATGGCACAAGTGCAATTCTACAAAGGCAACTCGTCGTATAGCAGCGATGTGTTGTATACGTTCGACGGGAAATCCATCTATAAAGGTCGTTCAACCTATAGCAGCGACATCCTTTATACCTGGGACGGAAAATATATTTACAACGGTCGCAGTACGTACAGTAGCGATATACTCTATACCTGGGATGGCGAGCATATCTACCGCGGCCGTTCAACCTATAGCAGCGATATCCTTTACACTTTCGACGGGACGTACATCTATCGCGGTCGCTCCACGTACAGCAGCGATATCCTTTTTACCGTCAGCAAAGGTCACATCTACCGCGGCAAATCAACCTACAGCACCGACATTCTCTATTCCTTCGACGGCATGCTCCCCATACCGATCTTGCTGCTGATGATGTAACATACACAACAATGGATGCCTATACACAAGAACTGCTCAAGGCAATCCACACGCTCCGCAAGGACAAAAAGAACATTACATGTTCTTTCGGGGACCCCGATAATACAATGGACGTAGGTAGACCGCCACAAAAAAAGAGAGCCCTTACGGACTCTCTAAAAGTGGCGGCTACCTACTCTCCCACAATATGCAGTACCATCGGCGTTGCTGAGCTTAACGACCCTGTTCGGAATGGGAAGGGGTGGGACCTCAGCGCTATAACCACCTAAATATAAGTTTAAAGTTGAGAGTTGAGTGTTTAGAGAAGTTCGATAGTTATAAGTTGTTAAGTTATAAGGTAACGAACCAACGCCCTACTCTCACCTATAGTATTGACGTATTGAATTAGAAGACGATTACAAAAACCTTTCAAGAAAAAGATTTCGGGCAATTAGTACTGCTCGGCTTTATGTCACCATTGTACACCTGCAGCCTATCAACGTCGTAGTCTACGACGACCCTCAATGGAAATCTAATCTTGGAGCTAGCTTCGCGCTTAGATGCTTTCAGCGCTTATCTACACCGAACGCTGCTACTCGGCAGTGCCCCTGGCGGGACAACCGATGCACAGGAGGTTCGTCCAACACGGTCCTCTCGTACTAGTGTCAGACCTCCGCAAATTTCCTACGCCCACAATAGATAGAGACCGAACTGTCTCACGACGTTCTGAACCCAGCTCGCGTGCCGCT
>JAEEGK010026594.1_pt1 | contig 11761 bp, 9 predicted proteins | sample 8958771 | NCBI WGS metagenome assembly JAEEGK01 (sample SAMN16246547, study PRJNA631951) | gut metagenome | biome: gut microbiome; feature: rumen; material: SC-attached | host: Bos | place: Iran: Karaj | collected 2018-10 | reverse complement strand
CTGTTGCTTCTTTATTACCCCAGCGCATATTAGAGGCTACTGTAACACTAAATAAGAAGTTCTTTTGAAGAACGACTGCGACAGAATCTCTTAGTGCCTTAAGGTCATATTCTTTAACGTCGTGATTGCCCACTAAAACTCTTCCTTCAGTGGTGTCATATAATCTAGAAATCAAATTAACTAATGTGGATTTACCGCTACCAGTGGAACCGATAATACCAATAAACTCACCTGACTTAATATTGATATTTAAGCCATTAACAGCATAACGTTCCGCTTCTTTTTTATATTTGAATGAAACATTATCAAATACTACTGAACCATCATTAACTTCCATCACTGGGTTTTCTGGATTCTTAATTGTCGGTTCTTCATCTAAAACTTCACTAATACGTCTTATTGATTCAAATGACATGACTAACATCGTGACAATCATGGAGATCATCATGATAGACATTAAGATTTGGATACCATATGTGAGCAACGCAGACATATCTGGAATAGATAATTGACCCCATTGGAATAAAATAGTTGGTTTACCATCAGCGTCAGTGCCCCAATATGGTGTTGTTTCTTTAAAAATTAAAGTTGCCGCGAAGAACATTGTAATAATGTAAACAACGTGAATAGATGTATTCATTAAAGGTGTCATTAAAGAGACAATCTTTTCTGCTTTAATGAATTCCTTACTTAAGTTATTAGAGGCAGTGGAGAACTTATTATCTTCATAGCCTTCTCTAACATAAGATTTAACCACTCTCATACCAGAGACATTTTCTTGAACTGATTCATTAAGAGCATCGTATTTCTTAAAGACTCTTCTAAAGATACCCATCGCAAATCTTGCTAAAACAACAAAGATAATACCGATAACAGGAATAGCGGCCACAAAGATCCAGGCTAAGTTACCACCAACAACAAAAGCCATAATCGCTGAGAAGATGAGCATTAATGGTGCCCTAACAACGATTCTAATGGCCATCGCAAATGAGTTTTGTGTATTGGTGACGTCTGTTGTCATTCTAGTCACTAAACTAGAAGCATGGAAATGGTCGATATTCTCAAAAGAGAATGATTCAACTTTTTGATATAAATCGTGTCTTAAGTTTTTAGCAAAACCACTAGCAGCGTAAGCGGCAAATCTACCACCTAAGATACCACAGGTAATAGAGACAACCGCCATGGCTAAGATTACTAAAATGAAAGGAAGTAATTCTTTGATAGAATTAACTTTCTCAATTCTTTCGACAAATTCACTCATTACTAATGGTAAAGCACATTCAACTGCCGCTTCACCAATCATAAATAAAGGAGTAATAATCGCATATTTCTTAAATTCTCTAACGCTCTTTAGAACTTTAAATATTGATTTAAGCATCTAATTATTCTCCTTTCTTATCATGCTAGAAAATTGTAAAGTTCGATAACGAACTTGTCAATTGAAAAACAACAATGACTACCAAAGTTGGCGGAAACTCAAACAAAAGTTGTATAATATAGAGGCTATGAAAAAGAATTATGATTATTTAATTGTTGGCGCTGGTTTATTCGGCGCGGTGGCCGCTCATGAATTAAACAAACGCGGCTATAAAGTTTTAGTGGTGGAAAAACGTAATAACATCGCTGGAAACATCTACACAGAAGAAATTGAAGGTATCCAAGTTCATAAATATGGACCACATATCTTCCATACCTCTAAAAAAGAAATCTGGGACTATGTTAATCAATTTGCTAAGTTCAACGATTTCATCAACATGCCTTTAGCCTATTACAAAGGCAAGTACTATAACATGCCATTCAACATGAACACATTCCATCAAATTTTTGGAGTGGATAAGCCAGAAGAAGCTAAGGCGTGTATCGAAAAAGAGATAAAAGCCGCTAATATTAAGGAACCAAAAAACCTTGAAGAAAAAGCTATCTCTATGGTGGGTACAACTATCTATGAAATGCTCATTAAAGGCTATACCCAAAAACAATGGGGTAGACCATGTAATGAATTACCACCTTTCATCATCACTCGTTTACCAGTGAGATATGAATATAACAACAACTACTTCAATGATATCTATCAAGGTATCCCAATTGGTGGTTACACCAAATGGATTGCTAATATGCTTAAAGGCATTGAAGTAAGATTAGGTGTTGATTATTTAGAACATAAAGATGAATTAAACGCTCTCGCAGATGAAATCATCTATACCGGTGAAATCGATAAGTTCTTTGACTATAAGTTAGGCGCTCTTGAATGGAGATCACTTAGATTCGAAGAAGAAATCATCGATAAACCTGATTACCAAGGTAATGCTGTTGTTAACTATACAGAATATGAAGTGCCATATACCCGTATTGCTGAACATCAATACTTTGAACCAGGACAAAAGCACAATAAGACAGTCATCACAAAAGAATACTCTAAGACTTGGACTTTAGGGGACGAAGCATATTATCCACTTAATAACGAGAAGAATAGTGTGCTATACTTAAAATATCAAGAATTAGCCAAACAAAATCCACATATTCACTTCGGTGGCCGTTTAGGTACCTATTCTTATTACAACATGGACGTGGTAGTAGAGAAGGCACTTCAATTAGTAGAGAGCCTTCTTAACTAAGTAACTTGCATAAATATTCAACTTTACTATAATGTTGTAAGGCCAAAGGGCCGGGTTTAATAACGAATTATGAAATACATTACATTTACAATTCCTTGCTACAACTCACAAGACTACATGCGCCACTGCATCGATAACCTCGTTGCCGCTGGTGAAGATGTTGAGGTCATCATCGTCAATGACGGTAGTAAAGATGATACTGGAAAAATCGCTGACGAATATGAAAAGAAATACCCAACAATCGTGAAAGCTATTCAAAAAGAGAATGGTGGTCATGGTTCAGGCGTTATGGCGGGTATCCGCAATGCGCAAGGTATGTTCTTTAAAGTTGTCGATAGTGACGACTGGGTTGAAACCAAAGATGTTTTAGACATGCTTGAATTAATCAAACGTCATGAAGCAGAAAAAGTTAATATCGACTTATATATCACAAACTATGTTTATGAACACGCGGCTGACAATTCACAATTTGTCATGCATTACCGCAAATGCTTACCACCAGAACAAATCATTGCTTGGGAAGATATGAAACGTGTGAAATTAGAAACAGTCTTCTTAATGCACTCATTAATGTATAGAACTTCTAAGTTAAGAGAATCCAAGATGGAACTTCCTAACCACACATTCTATGTTGATGACATTTATGCCTATCAACCATTACCATTCATGAAGAAGATCTTCTATCACGATATTGATTTATATCACTATTTCATCGGTAGAGCGGATCAATCCGTTAACTATGGCACAATGTGTAAGAGATACGAACAACAAATGAGAGTGTTCAAAATCATGTTCACAGCCTATACATATGATGAAATCATCAAGCAACCAAAACATTTAAAGAAATATATGTTTAAATGGTTGATGACCATCTGTGGTATCACAATCATGACCATTGTTGGCACAAAAGAAGATAAGAAAACACGTTGGAAAGTGTTCCACGAATACTTCGATGAACTTAAAGAACTTGATAAGAAACTCTATAACAAGATTAGACATCGTTCCTTAGCGTGCTTCGCCTTCAACTTACCAGGCTATAGCTTAAAGTCATTCGCTAGTAAGAATGGTTATAAAGTTTTCCAAAAGAGATTAAAACTTGGTTAATAACAAAGACCTCTCAATCGAGAGGTTTTTTGTTGCAACTTAGAAATATTCTTTTAGAATATAAATTATCTAAGGGAGTTATATTATGAAAGAAAAATACGCAAGAATTATTGCCGCTGTTATCTTAATCGTTATGGGCATTATCATCGCCGTCGTTGGTGCTGGTGCTCTTGACTTATATTTTGGTATCGGCTGTTTAATCGCTGGTGGTGTTTTAGTGATTCTAAATATCATTAGCCTCGCAAAATCAAAACAAATCACATTTGGACAGTTATTTTTAAGCACAGCCTTGATTGTCCTTGGTGTTTCCTTTATTTGGACACACTATGTATCATTTACAATGCTTATTAATTTATTCGTCCTATTAATCTTAGGCTTAGGCATTGCCTTACTTGCTTACGGCTTATTCACAGTTCTCTTAAGTAAGAAGATTGCTGTTGGCGTCGTTGAAATGGTCTTAGGTATTGTGGTCATCGTCTTCACAATTCTTTATCTCAACGTTGCTGATTTCCAAAAAGCCTTCTGGATCGTTACCGGCATTGCCATTGCTGCGTATGGTGTACTAGAACTCATCAGTGTTCTCGCAAACAAAAAACTTAAGTAGTAACAAAACCCGCTAAAAGTTTAGAAAGAATCACGTTTATGTGGTTCTTTTTATTTGCATGTGTATAATTGGTTGCGTTGGTTTTTAACAATGCGCAACTCAAAAGCGACGTAAAAACAACCACAAATTGGTGGTTTGTAAACCATATTATTTCCTAAAATATGCGAGAAATTATTAAGGAGGGTTTGTTTATGACCATAGGTGAAAAACTACAACAATTAAGAAAAGATAGTAACTACACACAAGAAGAGCTCGCGGATATCATGGGCGTGTCACGTCAATCTATCTCTAAATGGGAAAGTGATGTTGCGTTCCCAGAAACAGAAAAACTCATTACTTTATCTAAACTATATCAATGCTCAATTGATTATTTATTAAATGAAGAAAGCGAAGAAAAAGTTAAAAGTCGTGGACGCAGCAAATACAACACAAAGAAGCTACCGCTTATCATTATGACTTTAGGGTTCTTCTTATTCACATATTTTGCGTATGCTTTTGTTTGGTTTCCTATTTCCATCACTGGCGATATTTATGATGGTTTTTATGTCAGTACTTACTACTTGTTATTCATGGGTGTGGGCCATGAGGCGTTAGCTGGAACAATTTCAGCTGTATTATACTTCTCGTTTGGTTTTCTTGCACAAGCCTTTGCAATCATATATATCTTCGTAGAATGGAAAGGCTTAAGAATATTTATTTGGATATCAAATATCCTTTATTTATCTGTTACTGTGATGATTGTAATGATGTGTTTTACTGCCGAGGGACTAAACAGCTTTGTTTCATGTGTCTTGTGCGGATTCTCACTTGTGGTTTCCGTTCTTCAATTTGCAGTTCCAGCAATCAGAAAAACCTATTAATATTAAATACAAAAATAAGAACTGTCCTTGCCAAAAGGACTTTTCTTTTTATCCCGATAAGTTATACTCATATTGGCTGTTTTTATAGTAAATGCACTCCAAATGTTACATAATTCAACGTCATAATTGGTGGTGTGTAAACGATGTAAAAAGATAAAATAATTCCAGCATCAAATAGGAGGGCTAGATATGACCACAGGTGAAAAGCTATCGAGCTTAAGAAAACAAAACAATTACACACAAGAAGAACTCGCGGATATTATGAATGTTTCTCGTCAATCTGTTTCTAGATGGGAAAGCGATATTGCATTCCCTGAAACAGAGAAGATAATTGCGTTATCTAAGTTATTCAACTGTTCCATCGATTATTTATTACAAAATGATAACAATGAGCGTGGTACATGTAGCGTAACTAACAATAAGGAAGAGACTAAAGGTTCATATAACAAGAAAAGACTTCCGTTTTTAATTGCTACTATTTGTACTTATATTGCATCTATATTTCTTTTTGCTACACCTTGGTTCAGCGCAAATGGATCTTCAACGGAAATAAACGTTTACAATGTGTTTTCTATGAGAGGCAAAATATTCTCAAATTATGCGGTAATAAGAGTTTTTGCCGCAGTCCTTATCGTTTTGTTGGTGACGAATATTGTAATGAGCATCATTTATTTTTGCACAGACAAGAGAATATTAGATATGTCATTAAAAATCTTGAACTGTTTGTTTTTAATAATGATCATAACTTTTGTACTTACAACAATGGATACGATGATTGAATGGAAGCTTCCAATGCTATATCAATCGGTGTTATCGGCAATCTTAGTTATAGTTCAGTTTGCGGTTCCTGCTATTAGAAAGACTTACTAGACTAGAAAATAATAAGAACTGCCCTAGTTATAAGGGCTTTTCTTTTTGCTTCAATAAGTTATACTCATATTGGCTATTTTTTTAAAAATGCGAATCAAAGCTTGCAAAAAAACAACCCAAAGGTGGTGGTGCATAATTGATTCAATCTATAAAATAAACCCGATATTTGGTAGGAGGGCTAATTATGACCACTGGTGAAAAGTTACAGAATCTTAGAAAAAAGAACAATTATACCCAAGAAGAACTTGCAGACGTTATGAATGTATCACGTCAAGCTATTTCTAAATGGGAAAGTGATGTAGCGTTTCCTGAAACAGAAAAACTCATAGCGTTATCTAAACTATATAAGTGCTCTATTGATTATTTACTTAATAACGAGAACGATAATCCTAATATCGCTATCACTAAAGAAGTACGCGTGGTTAATAGACCATATAACAAAAGAAGATTGCCTTTAATCATATCTTCCTTAAGCACTTATTTTCTTTTGTTCTTTATTTATTCTTTTCCTTGGCTTGTTAGCGAAAGACCGAGTATCAATGGTAGAGGTGAAATTATTGATGTTAATGAAAGCTTTTATAGTTTAACTCTTTTGAGATATGACCTATTTACAAACGCAATGGCTTTAAAATACCTTTGCATTGGCACAATAGTGTTTATGGCATTTCAAATAACTATTTGCTATTTGTATATTGTTTTTGATTTCAAGGGATTTAAAATTGCAGCAAGAATATCTAACATCATTTTATTTGTTTTGATGTCCCTTTTTGTATGTTTGACCTTTACTCTTAGAGGCTACAACCTTATCAACTGGATGGCACCATTCTACATTGCTTTTGCTTTAACACTTATATTGGTCGTGATCCAATACGCTATACCGCAAATCAGAAAGACTCGTTAATCTCTTTAATAACAGGTATGTCTACTTTGATTTCTTTACGATCATAAGTGACAAAACCATTCATCTCTTCTTCAACATCGCTTAGTTGAGTATAGATGAAGCCTGACATACCACGTTTTTTAGCAGGAATAATTTCCTCGTTAATAAATCTAATATATTCTTTCTGGAAGTCTTCTTTATTGTTAAACAATAGATAAATGAAGCCTTCCTTTTTCTTTGCTTCTTTTAATCGCTTATCAAGGATATACGCACCACATTCGGAACAGACATAGGCTCTTCCTTTTAATTTGAATCTATTAGGGACTTTGACTTTCCATTTATAGATATGCATTGATTTAACATCGCTGCTACCTTGGTCATGCCATCCTGATGCATGGTCATAGATTCTAGTAGGATCAATAAGCTTTAGTTCTTGATAAATCTCTTTAGCGTCAAACTGTCCCCAGCCCTCATTAAAGATGGTCCAATAAACAATACATGGACAGTTATAAAGTAAGTCGATAGTTTCCTTAAATTCATTAAGGGCTTCTCTTCTTCCTTCTTCATTTTCTCTAAAGAATTTTTTATATCTATGGTCGTTGATTTTATATCTCACAAATAGTGGAACTTGATTAAGCCAGAAATCATATTTTGTGCAGCCATTTACAAAGTCTTGCCACACTAATAAACCGAGCCTGTCGCAGTGGTAATACCAGCGCATTGATTCGATCTTAATATGCTTTCTAGAAACGTTAAATCCAAGTGACTTAATGAGGTTAATATCATTTATGTAATCTTCGTCGCTATTAGGCGTTAATAAGCCATCTTGATAATAGCCTTGATCAAGAACGCCTTTCATAAAGTAAGGTTTATTATTTAAGGCGATGACTTTCATTCCTTTTTCATTTTGCATTAAAGAAACTTTTCTCATTGCAAAATAAGAAGAAACTTCATCGGTGTCATTTGAAATTGTGAATTCATAAAGATATGGATTCTCTGGAGACCAAAGTTCCATATTTTCGATTGGAATAATGTTTTCTTTCTCCGCTTCAATTTCGTAAATTTGATTTTTTAAATTGAGTTTTGCGGACTTGTTGGAACTTTTGAAGCTGATTCTAACGACTTTTTCATCAATATCTGGGATAATCTTGATTGATTCAATATAACCAGTCTTAACACTCTCTAACCAGACTGGCATATAGATACCAGATTGAGGCTTATACCAGATACCTTCAGGCTTCAAAGCTTGCTTACCTGAGGAGTGATATGAACTATTCGTAGTGTCTTGTACTCTTAAGATAATCGTCGCTTTATTGTCATCCATATATGGTTTGATATCTATTTCAAAAGGAAGGAAACCGCCGATATGTTTAATGACAAATTGGTCGTTAACAAACACTTCTGCAATTTGGTCAACCGCTCCAAAGTGTAGTATAACTTTATCTTTTATAAATTCCTTAGGTAATTCGATATGTAATCTATAGAAAAGATAGTCATCTGGAAGGACTGTTTTATTAACGCCACTTTTCTCAACTTCAGGAGAAAAAGGGACTAAGATTTGACCATCAAATTTAGATGGAATTTTATCTTCTTTTCTAATCGCATATTCCCAATACCCGTTAAGACAAATATAGGAATCTCTTTTAAATTGAGGACGAGGATACTCACTCAATGGAATCATCTTTTCTTGCATTGATTTTCTTCTCCTTCCTAATCATTAAAATAACTGGAATAATCGCTAAGGCAAAGATAATGCCAGTCGCAAAGAATAACCATCTATTTGGTGGGTAGACAGTCACACCATATTCGTTTTGATATGGATTACCACCAATACGACAAATAATCTCAGCTATAACCATCGGACCAATAATCATTGGAACTAAAACAGTAAAGATCATTCTGACACCTTGGAATAAACCAACTTCTTTAACTGGTGTATAGTCTCTAACTTTTGCGCCTAATACTGCGGTACTAATTAAATAACCAGACATGAGGATGATACCACCGATAATTAAACCGATTTGTGTACCCATTCCTTGACCCGCTGGAATAGCAAATACTGTAATACCACCGACAGCCCCTACAATTAATGCTGGAATCATAATCTTATTCTTACCAATCTTATCCATGAAGAATCCGAATACGACGGTAATTAAACTAGCGGTTAATAAAACAATACCTAAACTAATAGTGAAGTTGTCATCGACAATACCTAAGACGTTTTGAACGTATAAGATGAAGTATGGCATAAAGACTTGTAAGCCAATGTTAAAGACCATAAAGGCAATAAGAGTAATATATAAAACTGGATTAGCCTTTATAACACTTGGTCTAAAGCCATGAATAATATTCTTGAAATAAGGTTCTTCTTTATTTGGTTTAGTAACATCTTTAGGCGCTAAGAAGATAGAAGCAATACCAATGGCTAAGGTAATACCACCAAAGATATAGAAGAATAAATCCCATCTCTTAGTGGCGCCATCTCCGACGTCAACGAATATTCCGGCTACTACAATAACAGCTATTAGCGCAAGTAAAGGAAGAACTGATAATACGCTTTCAACTTTACTTCTATTGTTTTCAGTAGTGTTATCGGTAACAAATGCATTAAAAGCGGCGTCATTCGCGGTACTACCGAAGAATGTCATGACGCAGTCCATGATGACAATTAATGTACCCGCTAAAAAGGCATTATGTGCTACTAAAGTAATAGAGGAATGAGGATCTAAGAATGCAAAGGCAATAATAGATATACCCCATAAGATATAACCAGTGGATATTAATAACTTCCTTTTGCCCAATCTATCGCTAACTGCACCCATCAATAATGTGGTTAATGTCGCGGCAGCCGCGCTGCACGCTGTCATGACTGGAATAAAGCCATATTCACTCGTGCAGTCAAAGACATAGACATTGAAATAGTTGTTTTCAATAGCCCACGCTAATTGACCAACAAAACCAGCTAATATGAACATTAGCCATCTTCTTAGTCCAATTTTGTTTTCCATACACATTCCTCCTTATTTTATTTCGGAAGGTTTTTGATTTCTAACATTTACTATATGAACGTTTCCTTCGCCGTATCTCTCTTTCGCGGCAAGTAAAACGTTATTTAAAACTTTATTTGGGACGAGGGCAATAACAGAACCTGCAAAGCCTCCCCCATTGATTTTGACACCAGCTTCATTATTAGAGGCCTTCATAATTAATTCACAAGCTTCTAATGGTGAGCCTTCAATCTTATCTACATACATATTGTGTAATAAATCAGTGGATGATTCCCTTGATTCATTAATTAATCTAATCAATGTTTGCATATCATTATTGCTAATAGCTTCATATGCTTCCTTAACGCGTCTATTTTCACCATAGAAGTGTAGGGCTCTTTGATACGCTATTTCGCCATAATTTGATATGCCGTCTTGCTTATTTTCAATTATTTTAGCTTCTTCAACATCTCTTAAATATTCCTCACCAAAGTAGTGGGCAACTTTAAACATATCGTCAGGAATTGCTTTGTATAGATGGTCTAATCCAGCGTGACTACCACCGGAATTAACAATGACAAAAGAATAATCATTTAATTCAACATTAAGTGATTTAACTATTGGATTATTGATATCTTTAAAATCGATATAAACAAGACCGCCATAGGCCACACCGATTTGATCTAATAAGCCGCACATCTTACCGTAATAATTACGTTCAGCAAACTGACCCGCTTTACATAGAATCATTAATGGGATTTGTTCGTCATTAAATAACTTATTAATAGTTTGGGCTACTAATAGTTCAAAAGCGGCGCTGCTACTTACACCTGCGCCTCCAGGTATTTGGCTCTTCATATAAATATCAAAGCCACCATATTTATAAATATCGCTTAAGTAGGAGACAATGCCTCTTATCAATGCGGAGGACTTACCTATCTCTTCTTCATTCTTTTCTAAAGACGCTAAATCAATAGAAAAACCACCAAAACCTTCACTATAAACATTAACTAGTAAATCGTTTCTAGCTTTAATCGCCGCGAATATAGATAAAGAACAAGTCGCGGCAATACATAAACCATGGTTATGGTCGGTATGATTACCTAATACTTCAAATCTACCGCCACAACTTAAATATAATTCTGGTTCAGACTTATATGTTTCTAAGAATTTATTCTTGAGGTAGTTCTTCATTTTCCTTTGCTTCAAGTGCGGCCCTTTTTCTTTGAGCAACCACTAATCTATAACTTAAGAAAGCACAAAGTGCTAAAACAACAACACCAATAATAATTTCTAACCACATTGGTAAGACTGGATTAATATTAATACCTTTTCTAGCTGGATATGTTGGATCGGCCCATGTTTGATAGTAATCGACGATATTTGAATTAGCAAATAACACTAGAATAGAACCAGCAATAAAACCAATAATCACAAAGAATGTTTCCTTACGCCATTTCTTGAGTAAGATATTCATAATCTTAGAAACCAAAACGACGCCGATTAAACAACCAATAGCGAAGCATCCTATGACACCAAACAAAGGGCCTGTGTGCGTGAAAACATGGTCAACAAGCATTTCCTTAGCCCAAGTTTTTGCACAGTCCACAAGTGGTCTATAGAAGCCTAGAATCAAAAGTATTAATGAACCAGATAAACCAGGAACAGTTAAAGCAACTGCGGCAACCGCGCCAACTGGAATCAAAATTAAATATAAGTACCATTGAGGATTATCGAATAAGACCTTCACATCAAAGCCACTTAAACCAACAAGGATATTAGCGACACCTAATGCGATAACAAATAATGTTCCTATAGCGATTAACAAAACACTCTTCTTA
>JAEEGK010026593.1_pt1 | contig 11762 bp, 9 predicted proteins | sample 8958771 | NCBI WGS metagenome assembly JAEEGK01 (sample SAMN16246547, study PRJNA631951) | gut metagenome | biome: gut microbiome; feature: rumen; material: SC-attached | host: Bos | place: Iran: Karaj | collected 2018-10 | reverse complement strand
TTCTAATTTTATTTATGCCCTCGTGACTTGCGGCGACAGCATCGGACGAACGATGGAGATGCTGGATAAAGACCTCAGGAAGAAGGGATTGCGTCTGGACAGTGCCTTCTCACTCATCATGCCTGAGTCGTACGTCTGCCTGCCGTTTATGTATACCGACACGCCTGAGCGCGAGCACGAGAAAATCAGTAAGGCCAGCGAAGACCTGGACCGGTACACCGGGATGATTAAGGAAAGGAAAACGGATGAGGTGCATACCCAACGAGGACTGACGCCCTGGACTTTCTCGCATGTGATTGGTGCCTATTTCAACAGCTACATGATAACGGACAAGAAATTCACGGTAGATACAGACCTGTGCATCCATTGCGGAAAATGCGCACATGTTTGTCCTACAGGCGACCTTCTGATGAAAGACGGCACACCTACATGGCTGCACGACGACTCATGCACCAACTGTCTGGCCTGCTATCACCATTGTCCGAAACACGCCATCAACTACGGTAGTATTACCCGCAAACGCGGACAATACTATTTTGGACACGAAAAGTGACGGATATCAGATGTGGAGGAAACGGGTGACCTTTCCCACGAGACTCTTATCCATATTGTCGATAAAGGCATCGAGGAAACGGGTGCTCAGTTTCAGGGGTATCACATCATAGTCAGCCAGGACAGCAGGTATCAGCACACTATTGCCCTCACGCAACAGGAGTTCCTCGCCAGTGGCACGCAGACGGATATGACAGTCGCCCTCAATACACATCGTGATGACAAAACTGTCATATTTCAGCAGATTACGATGGAAGCTCTCAGGTGTCTCCGTGACGCGCACGCTGAAATAAGGAGAGTCGACAATCAAGTTTGCACGATTGATATTCTCGTCGTAGATAGTACGGTATTCGCTCTCCACATGATAGTCGAGCGCCTGCGCAGCCAGTTCTGTATGCAACTCACGCGGCTTACCATCCATACCAGGCCGGTTATAGTCAAAGATACGATAGGTCACATCCGACGACTGCTGGACCTCAGCCAACAGGATACCGGCACCGATAGCATGCACTCTGCCAGCCGGCAAATAGAACACGTCACCCGTCTTTACCTCATGACGGGCAAGCACATCCGTTATCGTGCCATCGGCAACATGCTGTTTATAAGCCTCGGGGGTTATCTCCTGCTTGAATCCGGCATAGAGATAACTCCCAGGCTTAGCATCGATAATATACCACATCTCGCTCTTTCCCATCTTGCCATGCTCACGCTGGGCCATCTCATCATTGGGGTGCACCTGAATGCTCAGGTCACGACGTGCGTCGATGAACTTCACCAACAGGGGCAGCTGACCGTGATAGTGCTCGTTGACAGCCTGTCCGAGGATATCCTCCGGGGCCTCATTGATAACAGATATCAGGTCACGTCCAGCATACTCGCCATTGGCTATAATGCTGGGACTGGATGGTACGGCACTAACCTCCCAACTCTCACCAATAGGCGTATCAGAGCCAGGCAGTTTCTTATAATGACAGAGACGGTCGCCTCCCCACACTACCTCGTGCAGGTTAGGCTGAAAGAGAAGTGGATACAGTTTCAATTCTTAACTCTTAACTCTTAATTCTTCGCTCGGCTTCGCCGCTTGGCTCCGCCAAGAACTCTTAATTCTTACAGCAGGTTGTTACGCTCAATATCCTTGAAGTAACGATAGGTACCAACTTTCAGTTCATCACAAGCAGCATCGTCGGCTACAATGATTCCATGCTGATGCATCTGCAGAGCAGAGATAGTCCACATGTGGTTGACGCTACCCTCAACAGCAGCCTGCAAAGCACGACACTTGGCATGACCATTCACCAGGATCATCACCTCCTTAGCAGCCATGACAGTACCCACACCTACGGTGAGAGCCGTCTTTGGCACCTGATTCACGTCATTATCAAAGAAACGACAGTTGGCAATAATGGTATCTGTAGTCAATGTCTTCTGACGAGTACGACTATTCAAGCTTGAACCTGGCTCGTTGAAAGCGATATGACCATCGGGACCGATACCACCAAGGAAGAGGTCGATACCACCGAATTTCTCTATTTCCTTCTCGTAGTTGGCACACTCTGCAGCCAGATCAGGCGCATTGCCATTGAGGATATGAATATTTTCCTTAGGACAGTCGATATGGTTGAACAGGTTTGTAAACATGAAAGAGTGGTAGCTCTCAGGATGCTCTACGGGCAGACCTACATACTCGTCCATATTAAAGGTTACGACATTCTTGAATGAAACCTTACCCTCCTGGTAAGCCTTCACCAAGCCACGATACATACCGATAGGAGATGAGCCTGTGGGGAGTCCAAGTACAAAAGGCTTTTCAGCTGTAGGTTTAGCAGCATTGATTTTGGCCACTACATAATTGGCAGCCCACTGCGACATTAAATCATAGTTCGGTTCAATAATTAATCTCATAAATTTAGTTTGTTTTTAAGTTAATAAATATTAAGTTTATTACTGCATTTTCTTATAGTACTTTCTTATCGTGCCATCACCACGCCGCTGGATGAAGAAACCAGCAGCACGCGGACTTGACAGTCGGCGCCCCAAGATGTCATAAGTCTGGGATTGAAGATTGGAGGATTGAGGCTCAACATATTTTATACCCGTTTTGTCACCTCCCATGAAATCAAAAGAAATCAGTCCGTCCTCCGACATCTGGATATTTGTTATAGGCTTATCCAACAGATAATCACCAGCTCCATTAGGGTAGTTCATCTTAGGCGCAGGAACCGATGTCACCGTCAACTCATTATTAACAAACGAGGTAGAATCAGTTGTCCACGGATAAGGCGATGTACTAAGATGGCGGTTTTGCATTCGTGGACTTACCGCATAGGTACCCAGTCTGTTCTTATCCATATAATCGGTCCAGGCATCGTAGTCCATATTATCAGCATGCACCAACTCAAAACGACGCGCATTAGCGTTATTGTTCACCGTGTTACCTCTCCATACAGAGCCGTCATAGTTGACATGATAGATAACCAGTCCCTTGCCTGGTGCCCCTGCATCCCAACCCTGATGCTGACGGTTCTCAAGGAGGAGCCATTCCGAGTCAGAATGCTTGATGCGATAGACCTTGCCCCCATCAGAAACAGGTTTCAAGCCCGTAATGGTAGCCGGACTATCCAGGTCGGTAAAGGAAAGCCATCCCAGTATCCATTTCTCTACAGGCGTGAAGTTGGGCGGACACCATCCATAATTGGTAAAATTACCACCATCCATCAAGTCCCACTCATCGCAAACGGAGTAAGCATTACCATTTACGGGATAGATATCCGGCAATCCCAAAGAATGCGTGAACTCGTGGCAGATGGTTCCTATCCCGCAGGATCTGGGTTTACTCGTAGGCCACACCTCACCACTACAGGTATAGTTCTCAATTTTATAGCCATCCGGTGTTGTTATCGTGCCAAACGAAGACGTATTGGGCCATATATGTCCATATGCCACATCAGCCGACAAATTGCCAGGATATCCTGCATAGACATAGATCACCTGATCGACGTAGCGGTCGCCATCCCAGTCGAATACAGAGAAATCCATCCCTGGATTATCCGCTATCACCTTATTCGTAGCCTCCACTAAGACATCCTTGCCATAGTTTTTTGTCTTGGACGTAGGATTATCATAAGGCTGGGACTTTGTACTGACCTTCACAGGACCATAGACATCAAACTGCAGGTTCAGGATACCATTCGACTGGTCGCGGAAATAATCAGCCACACAGCCAGGTCCATTGCCATCATTGAAGCCAGACTCATTGAACATCTTATGATAAAAGGTGTTCGGAGTGCTGGAATAGCTGAATGTCGTATCAGAAAATTCAACAAGAATCACCAATTGCCTGTACGTCTTTTCAGGATCCCAATTCGTCTTCGCTGCAGGAAGTTTCTTCACCCCGGCCCGATGACTCACCATTGCGTCATCAGTATTATCAGGCAAACAATCGCCATGCACAGGCGCGAATTCGCGCTGTGCATGGCCATAGATTGGCATCATGAGAAGAGCCAACAGGCAAATGATGTTTATTTTGCGCATGGAGTCCAGGGCTTCAAGGTCTTGAAGAAATCGTTGCCCTTATCATCTACGAGAATAAATGCGGGGAAGTCCTCCACGTCGATCTTCCACACAGCCTCCATACCCAGTTCAGGATATTCAACGCACTCAATGCTCTTGATAGAACTCTTTGAGAGAACGGCAGCCACGCCACCGATAGTACCCAGATAGAAACCACCATGCTTCTTACAAGCCTCGGTGACCACGTCAGAACGGTTACCCTTGGCAATCATCACCAATGAGGCACCATTAGCCTGGAACTCATCCACGTAGGGATCCATACGTCCTGCGGTGGTGGGGCCCATAGAGCCGCAAGCCATGCCGGCAGGGGTCTTGGCGGGACCTGCGTAGTAGATGGGGTGCTCCTTGAGGTACTGAGGCATGGGCTCACCGGCGTCAAGGCGTGCCTTGATCTTGGCGTGGGCTATGTCACGACCTACTATGATTGTGCCGTTCAAACTTAAACGGGTGCTTACGGGATACTGAGAGAGCTGCTTGCAGACCTCAGCCATCGGGCGGTTCAGGTCAACCTTTACGGCATCGCCCTCACCGGCCTGACGCAGTTCCTCAGGAATGAGCTCGTATGGTTTGTCATCCATCTTCTCAATCCAGATACCGTCCTTGTTTATCTTGGCCTTGATATTGCGGTCGGCTGAGCAACTAACACCCAGACCTATGGGGCAGCTTGCGCCGTGACGGGGCAGACGGATAACGCGAACATCGTGTGCCATATACTTACCGCCGAACTGTGCGCCAAGACCGATCTTGTAGGCCTCCTGCAGCAGCTGCTTCTCAAGTTCTACATCGCGGAAAGCGCGGCCGGTCTCATCGCCTGTGGTGGGCAGTGAGTCATAGTAGTGGGTCGATGCCAACTTTACGGTAAGCAGGTTCTTCTCAGCGCTGGTACCACCTATGACGAATGCGATATGATAGGGAGGGCAGGCTGCGGTACCCAGGCTCTTCATCTTCTCAACCAGGAAAGGAATCAGAGTGCCGGGGTTCTGGATGCGGGCCTTGGTCTCCTGATAGAGGTATGTCTTGTTGGCCGATCCGCCACCCTTGGTAACCATCAGGAAGCGGTACTCCATACCCTCGGTTGCCTCAATGTCAATCTGTGCGGGCAGGTTGCACTTGGTATTCACCTCATTGTACATATCCAGCGGAGCGTTCTGGCTGTAGCGCAGGTTCTCCTCGGTATAAGTCTTGTAAACACCCTCTGACAGAGCCTCCTCATCGCAGAAGCCGGTCCAAACCTGCTGGCCCTTCTCACCGTGGATGATTGCGGTACCGGTATCCTGGCACAGAGGCAGTTTGCCCTTGGCCGATACCTCTGCGTTGCGCAGGAATGTCAGTGCTACATACTTATCGTTGTCTGATGCCTCGGGGTCACGCAGAATCTTGGCAACCTGCTCGTTGTGTGAACGGCGCAGCAGGAAGCTTACATCGCGGAATGCGGCGTTGGCCATCTTGGTGAGACCCTCCTTCTGAACCTTCAGAATGGGTTTGCCTTCAAACTCGCTTACACTTACATAATCCTTGGTGAGCAGATAGTACTCTGTCTCGTCCTTGCCCAACTGAAACATCGGGGCGTACTTGAAATTTGCCATATTTATTTTGTGTTTTGATTATCGTCCATATCCGGGTAGAGGAAATCGTTGTAAGGGTACTTCTGTACGTGCAACTGCTTTACTCTATCGTATAATACCTTTCTCATATTTTCAATGCCGGTCTTTTTGAGGGCCGATACAAACAGGCACTCGCCGTTCAGACGACCCATCCATGTGCGCTGCAGTTCATCAAATGTGATGTTTTCACGTGTGACAGGGGTCAGGTCATCGGCCTCCTTTTCCACCCATGTGTATGCATCTATTTTGTTGAAGAGAACTATTACCGGTTTCTCGGCTGCACCCAGATCAGCAAGAGTCTTGTCAACCACCTTCATCTGGTCCTCAAAATCGGGGTGGGAGATATCTACCACATGTATAAGAAGGTCTGCCTCACGGACCTCATCAAGGGTTGACTTGAATGACTCAACCAGGTCTGTGGGCAGCTTGCGTATGAATCCTACGGTATCTGAAAGCAGGAACGGCAGGTTGTCAACCACCACCTTGCGGACGGTTGTGTCAAGGGTTGCAAAGAGCTTGTTCTCAGCAAAGACATCACTCTTGGAGAGCAGGTTCATAAGGGTTGACTTGCCTACGTTGGTGTAACCTACCAGGGCAACGCGGATAAGACGGCCGCGGTTCTTGCGCATGGTTGATTTCTGGCGGTCAATATCGGCCAGCTGCTCCTTGAGCCAGCTAATACGCTTGGTGATGATACGGCGGTCCATCTCAAGCTGGGTCTCACCAGGTCCGCGAAGACCTACCGAACCCTTACCGCCGCCGGCACCGGATCCACCTCCCTGACGCTCCAGGTGAGTCCACATTCGCTGCAGACGGGGCAGCAGATAGCGGTACTGCGCCAGCTCCACCTGAGTCTTGGCGTGGGCTGTCTGGGCGCGCATGGCGAATATATCCAGGATTAGGGATGTGCGGTCCAGGACCTTTACGTTCAGCACACTCTCTATGGCAGACATCTGCTTGGCGGTGAGCTCATCATCAAAGATGGCCATACCCACCTCATTCTCCATGTCCTCCATGCGCTTTATGTAATCACGCATCTCCTCAAGCTTACCTTTACCTACGTAGGTGGCGGCAAGTGCCTGGGGTATCTTCTGTGTGAAACGGCGCATAACACGCACTCCGGCGGTATCGGCCAGGAACTCAAGTTCGTCAAGATACTCTGTTGTCTTGCGCTCGTCCTGATCCTGTGTTATGATACCCACCAGTATGGCGGTTTCGGCCTTTTTCTCGGTTATGACTTGAAACTCTTCCTTCATCTGTCTGCTCCTCCCAATACTATTACAATCTCACCTTTGGGCTCGTGGGCCTTGAAGTGAGCAAGTACTTCACTCAATGTGCCGCGCACACACTCCTCATGCACCTTGGATATCTCGCGGCAGACTGCAACCGGACGTTCCGGACCAAATGCTTCAATGAACTGCTCCAACGCCTTGACCAGACGGAACGGAGACTCGTAGAAGATAATGGTGCGCGGTTCATCCTTAAGCGCGGCAATGCGGCTCTGGCGGCCTTTCTTCTGCGGCAGGAAACCCTCAAAGAGAAACCTGTCACAAGGCAGTCCCGAGTCAATGAGTGCCGGCACAAATGCTGTTGCGCCCGGCAGGCACTCCACATCAACACCCTGCTGCACACACTCGCGTACCAGCATGAATCCCGGGTCCGATATGCCCGGCGTGCCTGCATCGCTTATAAGCGCTACAGACTCTCCCGCCATAATACGCTTGGCCATCTGGGCCGATGTCTCATGCTCGTTGAACTTGTGGTGTGACTGCAGCGGCTTATGGATGTCATAGTGCTTGAGCAGCACTGAACTGGTGCGGGTATCCTCGGCCAGGATAAGGTCAACCTCCTTAAGGATGCGTAACGCCCTCAAGGTTATGTCCTCAAGATTTCCCACCGGTGTGGGTACCAGATATAGTTTTCCTGCCATCGTGTATGCGCGCGTGCGTTGCAAAACACAAAAGTAGGCAAAATCCCCGTAACTGCCGTAATTTTTGCGTAAGTTTGCATTTACAACAGAGAAGAATCATGGCTGAAAAAAGCAAAGCTGAAGATTTTATTTTTGCGGCCGGAGTGTTGATCGTATCCTGGGTCATGCTTTTTGCCGATGCTCCGTTCCGTTTGGATTTCAAGGAGCAGATAAGCATATTCCTTTTTGATGCAGACCGTATCAGTTGGTATCTCTCCAATCCGGCTGTCGTATCATCCGTAATAGGTGACTGGCTGACACAGTTCTACACCAACAGGGTTATGGCCCCGACGCTGAGTGTCATTCTTTTTGCGGCCATAATCATCGGCCTTAAGGACTTCTTCCGTAAGGCTGAACCCAACCGTCCCGACTGCCTGCCTCTTATGACCGTTCCTGTTTTGCTTGAGGGCTATTTCATGACATTTCCCAACTATCCCGTATCGGCAACCGTAGGGCTGGCAATTTCGGTATGGGCTGCGGTAGGACTGGCAAGCCTCAAGAATTCCGGATACAGTTTCCTTATTTACGGATTATCGGTACCTGTCATGTTTGTAATTGCGGGAGCGCACGCATTCACTTTGGCACTGCTGCTTGCATTCCTTAAGCGTAAGGACGGCATCGCTTCTTTGCTGGCCATAGCAACGGGTGTGGTAATCCTGATAATATGCGGTCGTTTTTATAACCTTACCCTGCTGCATACATTCCTCTGGCCGGTTTGGCCCGGTTACATCATTCCGCATAAGGCTCTGATCCTGCTTATGCCCTGGCTGATTCTGGCAGTGATGATACTGGCGCTCTTTTATGAAAAAGTCATGGATGCCCGTTGGTTGAGATACCTGTACCCTATGATATTCATTCTCGGCATGTCGGTGTCGGGCGCCTTAAAGAACGATGAACTGGAGCGTACCGTCAAGATAGGAACCCTGGCATATCACGAGCAGTGGAAAGAGGTAAGACTATTGGCTCAGCAGAACATGGGAAAACCATACTACGCATACTATTGGAATGTCTGCAATGCGCGTGAAGGCAGTCTGCCTCAGGATCTGCTCAAGGGTCGATGGTCTTTGCCGGAGAATGCGCTGTTCCTGTCTACAGGCAGGGGAGACCCCTATTTCTCAATGATGTATTTCACCGATGCGCTGTTGGAGATGGGCGATGTATCACAGGCAACAGACTGCGCATTGCTTGCCCAGACCGTCATGCCGGGTCATTACTCCACCAGAATGCTGCGCCGTCTGGCTCAGATAGCAGTGGTTACGGCCGATTATGACGTAGCCCGCAAGTATCTGAATATACTGATGCGCACCCGCAACCACAGGGCCTGGGCACAGGATTTGCTGGAATCCATTGAAACCGACGATATTCCTAAACAGTATCTGATATGGCGTTCCAGGACAGCGCCTAAAGACCGTTTCTTTGCGCAGGGCGATATAAGGTCATCACTTGCCATATTAGCTCAGGAAAGTCCGGATAATAAAGTAGCCGCTGACTATCTGCTATGTTCCAACCTGCTTGAGAAAAAAGTCAACACATTTGTCAGCCTTTATGACAAGTATTATCTGAATTCACTGGACAGGACATTCGTGGTTCCGGACCTTTATCAGGAGGCTCTGCTGGTTAACGTCAGTTCCAGGGAGTCTCTCATTGAGACAGCCCGGAAATACAATCTGTCGCAGGAAGTGGTTGATAAGTACATACATTTTATGGATGCCCGTTCTGCTGATCCCAATGTGCTTATTGATGAAGCCCGGGGTACATACTGGCACTACCTGATGGCAGTAAAACTTAACAACAATCAGCAATGAAACGCAGAAACATCATATACCTGTTGCTGGCTCTTGTACTGGCTGGCTGTTCGTCAAGGCCGCAGGATACATTTCAGGGAATGTTCCCCGATTACACGGATATAACCATACCCTGCAACATGGCACCCCTTAATTTCAGGATTGCCAATGCATCGGCCATAAAGGTTCAGGTAAAAGGTGTCAACGGAGAATATAAGTTTAGCGGTCACCGGGGACTTGTAAAATTCCCTGTCAGGAAATGGCACCGTATGCTCAGTGCCGAGACTGGCAACACACTTACGGTAAACGTAACCGCGGGAGAGAATTATCGGGATTCATTCACATGGACGGTTGCACAGGACTCTATTGACAAATACATGAGTTACCGTCTGATTGAGCCTGCATATGAGGTCTGGAGCGGCATACAGATAGAGCAGCGTGACATGGAGAGTTTCGGCTCCCGCCTGTTGGGTGATAACCGCAACGCCGAGCAGTGCTGTATGAACTGCCACACCTCAAACCGCAACGGCACTTCATTCATGCACCTGCGCGGAGCCAAGGGTGGCACCATACTGACCCGTGGCGGGCGCAACTATAAACTCAACACCAAGACCGATAACACCGGCGGCGGAGTATACGGTGACATAACCTCCGACGGCCGTTATGCCGTATTTACCACAGCCGATATAACCTTTGCCATCCACAGCCGCACGGATATGAGGATGGAGGTGTATGATAAGCGGTCAGATCTGGTAGTGGTTGATTTTGACAACTTAACTGTAACCGACAGCCCGTCCACCAGCGGCGATGAATTCCAGGAGACATTCCCCTGCTTCAGTGCCGACGGCCGTACCATATTCTTTTGCCGTGCCCGTCATCTCACACAGCCGGACAGCATAGACCATATGCACTATGACCTTGCAGTAGTAGAGTTTGACCCCGAGACCGGCCGTATGGGTGACAGGGTTATAACCATAATTCCTGCAGGAGAGAACCTGTCATTCAGCCACCCCAAGGCATCACCCGATGGCCGCTGGCTTATGGTAACCGCCGCCCGGTACGGAACGTTCCCCGTCTGGCATAAGGAGAGTGAACTCTGGCTGATTGACCTGCAGACGCGCAGGATTGACGTGCTGCCTCAGGTAAACGCATACGGTGCCGATACCTATCACAGTTGGAGCGGCAACAGCCGTTGGGTGGCATTTGCCTCCAAGCGTGACGACCTGGTTTACGGACGTCCCTACATCGCGTACATCGGACCGGACGGGAAGTCGGGTAAGCCGTTTGTACTGCCGCAAAAGGATCCGGACAAGTATCTCACTATGCTCAAGTCATTTAACCTTCCGGAACTTTACGCTATACCTGAGATATACAACGCACGTGAGACAGCATCTTTTTACAAGGATGTTGAGGCTGTGCAGTTAAAATACAAACAGTAAAAAACATTGATATGGCATACAGGAAATTCAAGATAGCGCTGTCCAAAGGCTGGACATATATGATCTGCTCTCTGTCAGTGGCTGTATTGGCACTGGTGGGCTGCCGTAGCAAGAAAGAACTCCAGACGCAGCAGAAACCCGAGCCGTCGCAGGATGCCGCCGATGCGTCTGATGAGTACCAGACACGCGCCAACAGTCTGGCTCAAACTCTCATTCTGCCGAGTGACTCCAAGGAGGTTCAGGCAATGATCAAACAGGTAAACAGCCTCAAGAAGGACCTTTCGGACCGTATGAACTCTGTAATCTACGGAACCCCCGAGGTAATGCAGCGCCGCGCTCAGGAGAACCGCGCCATGAGGGCCAGGATAGACTCCCTTGACAACGTAATCAACAAGGCCCGTCTCAAATAAATGGACTCACGTTTGGGCTTAGCCAAAAGACTGCTTCTGGAATCGGGTCGTGCCGCATTCAGGACCCAGGTGCTGGAGCACAGACTCTCCCAGCTGTTCTGGGAGTGCACCCTGCGCTGCAACCTTAACTGTCGCCACTGCGGGAGCGACTGCCGTAAGACCGCCGGCCTGGAGGATCCTCCCATAAGTGACCTGCTGGGCGTTCTGGACAGCAGTCCTGCCGGTTTTGACCGCGGCAATTGTGTTGTTATAACCACCGGCGGCGAGCCTCTGGTACGCAAGGATATCATTGAGGTGGGCGCCCAGATCAAACAGCGCGGATACCTGTGGGGAATGGTCACCAACGGAATGCTGCTTACACAGGACAAGGTGCGTGAGTTGGTGGATACCGGCCTGGACACCGTAGCCATGAGCTTTGACGGCTTTGAACCAGA
>JAEEGK010026592.1_pt1 | contig 11762 bp, 5 predicted proteins | sample 8958771 | NCBI WGS metagenome assembly JAEEGK01 (sample SAMN16246547, study PRJNA631951) | gut metagenome | biome: gut microbiome; feature: rumen; material: SC-attached | host: Bos | place: Iran: Karaj | collected 2018-10 | reverse complement strand
GACCTGCCGGACAGACAGGACCCTGCGGACCCGACACTGAGATATTCTACGACAACGGCCAGCCCAAGTGTTCCGACAAGTGCGGACCTTCGTGCCACTGCGGAAAATATACAGAGATATGGAACAACGTCTTCATGGAGTTCTTCAAGGATGCAGAAGGAAAATACACGCCTCTGAAACAGAAGAACGTGGACACCGGAATGGGACTCGAGAGGGTCTGCCGTATCCTTCAGGGCGTTCCTTCGGTCTATGAATCCACGGTTTTCAAACCCATAATCTCGAAGATCGAGGAGATCTGCGGAAAGAAGTATGAGGAACCCTACCTCAGGGACTTCAGGATCATCGCCGACCACATCAGGGCGGCGACGTTCATCCTCGCTGACGGAGTGGTCCCCGCGAAGATCGGACAGGGTTACATCCTGAGAAGATTGATCAGAAGGGCATCCAGGAACATGAGCAAGCTCGGATACGACGGACTGTTCATGGAGAAGATCGCACAGGTCGTCATCGATGAGTTCGGAGAATCATACCCTGAGCTCGTGAAGAACAAGGATGAGATCTTCAAGAACCTCAACGCAGAGGAAGAGAAGTTCCAGAAGACCCTCACCAAGGGACTCAGGAGATTCGATGAGATGGTCGCCGAGAACGGCGATTCCAAGGTCTTCAAAGGAGAGCTCGTCTTCAGGCTGTTCGATACCTTCGGATTCCCCGTAGAGCTCACTGCAGAGCTTGCAGCGGAGAAGGGACTCACCATCGACATGGACGACTTCAATGCAAGGTTCAAGGAGCACCAGGACAAGTCACGTACCGCTGCTGCAGGCCAGTTCGCATCAGGACTCGCTGACCACAGCGTCGAGACCACCAAGCTCCACACCGCTACGCACCTTCTCAACGCTGCACTGAGGGATCTCATCGACCCCAACATCAGGCAGAAGGGAAGCAACATCACCCCCGAGAGGCTCAGATTCGACTTCAACTTCGACAGGAAGCTCACACCTGAGGAGCTGCAGAAGATCTCGGACTACGTCAACGATGCCATCAGGAAGGACATCCCCGTCGTATGCAAGGAGATGCCCAAGGATGAGGCGAAAGCTTCCGGAGCCATCGGTGTCTTCGACAGCAAGTACGGTGACATCGTCAAGGTGTACATCATCGGAGACGTCTCCAAGGAACTCTGCGGAGGACCTCACGTCACCCACACCGGAGAACTCCAGGGATTCAAGATCCTGAAGGAGGAGAGCTCCGCTGCAGGTGTAAGGCGTATCAAAGCGGTCGTCGGCAAGTTCGACTGAAAACACTTGAGGGCGGAAGCCCTCTTCTTTCACTTTTTTCGAATTGCCACATTCCTCAGTGCCAGTTCTATGAATGATAATTGGATCGTCCGTCAGGAACGGACTGGGTATCAAAATCACTGCTGATTTATGATAAGAAAAGATGAGTGGACTGGGCGCGATTTTTAGACATTCAGCGAGCCAGTTTTCCAATCATTTTCCTTTTTTTGACAAATAGATGACGAATTTCGTCAAACTCGCTTTTTAATATCATTATATTCGTTTTTTATATTCATTTAAATGTCAAATTATAATTTTAAACTTCAAAAACTAGGTTTTAATTTTCATTTGAACATTAAAAAATATGGAAGATACGTTCGTGAATGATAATTACTGTACAGAAAAAAATCAACTGGTACAATGAATCATGTTTTATGAATCTGATATCAGAATCACGGCCCCAGAACCGTCGGAGGTATAACATAGACCCCGTCAGGACGGCGGTATGCAGCTTCGGTCATACCGCATATGACACACATGAAAACAGGAGGTCTCCCGTTCTCCTGAGAACGTATCTTCTTATCCATACCAAGCAGTGAATCGGCCCCTTCATCTATCTCGTGTGCACCCGTTTTAACTTCAAAAGCCCCCCAACGGCCGTCAGGGAGTTCTACGATCGCATCGATCTCATTGCCGTCCCCGTCCCGATAATGCCATATCTTTCCGTCATTTACACCTGCATATACCCTGAGGTCGTGCACGCATAGTGATTCGAAAAGGTATCCGAAAGTCTTGAGATCCCCAAGATATGATTCAGTCCTCATCCCCATAGCCGCTGCCACCAATGACGGATCTGTGAGATGTCTTGCGGGCGTCTTCCCGACCCTCACCGATGATCTCATGTTCGGATTGAAAGCGGGTTGGAAGGCGGTGAAATGCAACCTCTCCAATACTGAAAGATAATCATCCAGTGTATTCTCGGATATCTGCGGATCATCCGGATTCTCTGTCATATCCCTACGAAGGACAGCTTTGGAAGCCACGGTGCTCTCGTTACGTGCAAGAGAACGGATGAGACGCAGCATCTTTGACGGATTTCTGGACACGCCATCAAAGGAAATGTCCTGATTTGTGAGGGTCTCTATGTATCCTTTGGCAACCTCCAACGACTCATCAGCGGTCATACCGATGGTCCCAGGCCACCCCCCGTGAACTGTGTACTCTATCACATCTGTAAGTCTGATTCCTCCGGTACGGAATGAGAATGACGGTTTTTCGAACATTCCGAGGACCGAGACCCTACCGTCAGAAACACCCCTTTCAAGAAGTGTCATCGTGTCCATACGGACATTTTTGATGCGTCCTGTTCCGGAATGGATGTATTCATCCCTTTTGGGAGTTGCGGAACCAGTCAGTACGAACAACCCTTTTTTCGCAGACTCATCCACTTTATACCTTACCGCATCCCATATCGACGGTACATCCTGCCATTCATCGATAAGTTGGGGATGGTCATCTTCGAAGATCAAAGTGGGGTCGGTCATTGCCAATCTACGATTCTGGTAGTTCCCTCTGGGATCGGCGACCAGAAAGGCACTGTTGCAGCAATTGTAAGCTGTCCATGTCTTTCCGCACCATTTAGGCCCTGTGATATGTATCGCACCGAAAATGGACAGATATTTCAAAATACTGTCATCTATGAGTCTTTTCCGGTAACCTTCCTTTTTCAGGGTCATCATCATGCACTTGATTCGTTAGTATTTAATATTGATGATTTTTCGGTCATTTTACTGATGTATTTTCTGAAATTTTATTGATGATTTTTCGGACATGTTGTTTGATTGATTCTATCAGCTCCATCTCTCTCAAAAGATTCTCGATTTCGAATACGTTTCAAAAAGGGTTAAATAACCCTTCCCCGAACCTCGAAAAACGTTTTTCAAAGCAGTTTTACGTTTTCAATGAAAAATATCTGGATATTCTCCGAATTACATCAATTTCCTAAAACAGGAAATGACCACTTCTTAGCCAGACATTAGAAAAACAGGGAAGTGGACTGGGCGCGATTTTTAGACATTCAGCGAGCCAGTTTTCCAATCATTTTCCTATTTTCAGAAAAAACAAGTAAAATGAACTGTGAATACTAAGATTTCGGTTTTATTTCATATGAAATTTTTTCACTGTTTCCTTTTATCTTCCTCTTTGATTATCTTAACACAGCCGTCGATTTTTTTACTTCGTTGCTATCTCCAAATCTAAAGATCTGTTGTCTCTCAAAAAAATGAAGATGACCATAATACCTTACCCGATTGCAGACGTTTCATACTCGAACAATGACGCTATTATTCTCATTCAACCTTGAAATCAGATAATGTCAAAACAGATCCGGGTATTACTGAAAGATCACCTGCCTTGTGACCTGAATTTCTAATAATGTATATCTTGCCCCTTATCCCTTAGATGACACCAAATTTAACATTAGATTCCTACAGATAAAAATTGAACGTTGTCTTAGGTTGATTGTCTTGTGAATATCAACCAAATCCATTCGGTCTTAAATGTTACAATAACCAATACAGGTGACAAGACTTCTCTTGGATATCAACGATATCGAATGATAATTAATAGGCAGTCGGTCGAATAATCCAATTATCACATATCGTCATTTCAAAAACAGTTATCAGACAGTTATCTATCAGCAACCAGTCACAAAGATGATATGTATGTGCCAGGATTGAGAATTCAATTATTCATAATCATTCCGCAATCAGGGAAATCATATTGATTTCTTCTGAATCCGTTGTTTTTTTAGAATGCTCCGATAGAATGAAAATAATTGAATAAATTTACTTAACTATCCATTAGATTACATATATGTTTATATTAAGAAATGAGAAATGCTAACCGTAGGGGGACGGCGGATGCCATGTAAAGGCCGTTCTTCGTTCCGGGGAAACGATGACAGAGGACAGGGTGAGGAAGGGACCGATGCCGAGGTTCGGCATCGAACATCTGGTCTATATGATGATGATCCTCCGCGGAGGGGCGAGGATATCACGTCACGTTCTCGCCGAAAGACTGGGCCTGGGAGTAGGCAGCGTCAGATCTGTGATCCGCCAATTGAAAGGGAGCGACATGGTCGACGTATCCAGAAGAGGTGTCGTACTGACCGCCAAGGGTGAATCCTTCCTGGATGACCTCGGACTGCTGTTCATACCCGTCGTTTCTGCGAAAGGCAAAGGTGTGTTCCTGGTGGCCACGGTGGTCAAAGGGGGCGCCGACAGGATGGGGAACGGTATGGATCCGCTGTATGCCGCCATAAGGGCGGGTGCAGAGGATGTATCGGTGTATGTGATCAGGAACGGTGTGATGCCCGTACAGGAGTACATGCCGGATTTCGAGAACGGAAGATTCGACGTCTCCCTCTGCGACGATGCCGGAGAGGGTGATGCCATCGTCCTGTGCGGTTCCCCCTCCGAGAGGACGGCCAGACTGGCAGCCGTCGCGGCATGCTTGAGAGGGACACAGCATCAGTTGGGGGAGACATGAGGAAGAAGGACATCGACAGACCCCATTATGAATGCACCAGATGCGGTCACGGGTGGTACGGCAGGTCGGAGAAGAGGCCGCCGTTCTGTCCCAAGTGCAGGTCCAAGATGTGGGACCAGCCGAAGCCCAGGAAGTTCACCTGCCACACGTGCGGACACGAGTGGGAGTGCAGGGGCGACGAACCTCCCCAGAGATGTCCCGTCTGCAGGTCGGTGAAATGGAATGCACCCAGATACAGACTGCAATGTCTGAGGTGCGGATACAGATGGGTGCCCAGGAACTGCAGCTCGCCCGATGATGTGAAGATATGTCCCAGGTGCAAATCCAGGAAATGGAACAGGATTCCCGACGTCTCCAGATGCACCAACTGCGGGGTGTTCTTCATAGACAACGGTGCGGAGAGGTCGTCCAGATGTCCGAAATGCAGGTCCAAGGGTGAGGCGGTGACATTCAGATGTCCGTTCTGCAATTCGGAATGGACATCCAGGAAGGATTCGTGGGCGGTATGTCCCGTATGCGGTACTCCCCGTCCGGAATCCGGCGGGAACGATATCGTGGAGATGTGGAAGGGGGATAACCGTTCACTGAAGTATTCCACCAACGAGGGCACGGCGGTCATCTATCTTTGGCAGGACGGGAAGCCCGTTTCGGCGAAATATCTCAGCGAGGTGCTCGAGAAGACCGACAGGAACATGGATCAGCTTGTCAAGGTCATCGGGAAGCAGGAATACGAGAGCGTGTGGGAGCACATCGCGAACTGGCTGTACGATGAGAGGGATGCGTACCTGGATAACGTGGAATACCTTGCCAAACGTCTGGGTCTCTCGAATGAGGATGCGACGGTACTGGCGATACACTTCACAGGTATGGGGCCGGAGGCGATATCGATGAGATTGGACATACCCTATGGGAGGGTGAGGGAATCCTTCGACAGGATAATGGCCGCATACGAGAAGGGAGGGATCGTTGTTGACGATACCATATACACCGACGATCCCGTCTCGAAGTATTGATGTTCTGTAGTGTGTATTAGTTGGATTATTAATCCAATTAGATATCTATAATCATTCATTGTCATCGTTGTATCGGTTCAGGATACGGCCAGCATTGTTAATGATGGACATGCGGGACTGTGGATATCCTGCTGTTGTAGGCTCATTTTTCATGATTACCTATCGTTACAGAGGATTACACTTACCTTTATTACTTTAAGTTGGAGTAATCATCCAATTAACTATCGGAGATGATAGAAATGCAAAAATCAATGAGGATGATAGTTTCTTCGTTGTTGGTGCTGGCCCTCACGGGTCTGCTCCTTATTTTCGGCACAGCCATGTTTGCTGACGATTCTGCAGCAGATGACAGCGGTACATGCGGTGCCGAGGGCTACGAGGATGCTGTCACGTGGACTTACACGAGCAGTAATCAGACTATAACCATCGGCGGAAACGGACCGATGGCGGATTATGAGATGAATACTTCGACCTGGCAGGTCAATTCGCCCTGGTACAGCATAAGAGGTCAGATCAAGTACGTCGTTATCGGTGCCGGTGTCACGCACATAGGTAACAATGCGTTTCGCGGAGCTGGTTCTTGGCCTGATTACAACGGTAATGGACTGACATTTGAGGAAGGATCACATCTGACGTCCATTGGTGACTATGCATTCTACTACAACACCAGCAGTTACTACCTGATATACATCCCGGTAAACAAGACCTTCACCATCCCGGAAGGCGTCACCACCATCGGTGCTAATGCGTTCTATGGTCAGATGATAAACAACCTTGTTCTACCCAACAGTCTGGTCAGTGTGGGGGACAAAGCGTTCGATCTGAACTCAGCTTCACAATGTAACATCACGGTCGGTACTGGACTTACCGATGTAGGTACCAGGGCATTCACTTACGTCAAATCGCTGACGTTCCTCGGAAACATACCTGCCAACATAGCTGAGAACGGTTTCGTTTCCCAGAAGGCGTTCAGTTTCTCCTCTGCGTCCCAACCCACTCCGGAACAGGTCGCTGCACTCTCATCCAAGGCATATTGGTTCAAGTACAACGAGGTCACCGGAGCCGCAACAATTGTCGGAGGTTCCACTGAAGGTAATCCCTTCAATCTCGCGTTCAACAACCAGTACCCTTGGGGGCAGGATGTCAGTGAGATCAACTATATCGGTGTGGACAAGATCGACAACATCGATATCGCCGATGCAGCCCTGACGAAGACCGGTACCACCAGTTCCGGATCCCGTATCCTCTTGGATAAACTGACCATTAACGGTGTCAATATGCTGGAGACGGTAGGGGACAAGGGACTTCTGTTCTACAGGGATTCGGACAACAACCTCGCTTTGTACAAGATACCTAACAATGTCACAACCCTTACAGGAGACGACTTCCCGGCAACCATGGTCAACTTCAAGCTGATATTCGGAAGCACCACACTGCAGTCGCTTACCATTCCGGCAAGGGCCGAGCAGGTCTACATCGGGCAGTTCCCTGCATTGACCTACCTGAAGGTCGATGCACAGGTCGATTACTTCCTTGATGCGACGGATGTCGGAGAGCCTGCGAACTACAACGGGCCCCTCTCTTACTGCAGCAGTCTCAAGACCGTTGACCTTTCAGGAAGTACGCTCATCGCGATCCTGAACAAGCCGAATGCAGAGAAGCCAGATTTCCCGAGGTCCATCGAGACTGTGACACTCCCGGATACGATGAAGCACGTCAGTTTCAGAAATTGCGTCAATCTCAAATCCATCGACCTGAAGAATGTCGAGACGATTAGACCGTGGGGGTTCGATTCCACGACATTCACGACGATAGATCTCAAGAACGTCAAGACAATCGGAGAATATGCGTTCAACAACTGTCAGAATCTGACATCCGTTAAAGCAGATAATGTTGAGACCATAGGGATAGCGGCGTTCCAGCAGTGCCCGCTCCTGGAGTCCATCAGTCTCACAGATAAATGTACGACGATAAGCGGTGACCTCGGTGGAGCATTCAAGACCTTCACCATCCCCAAGTATGTGACCGTTCAGTCCAACATCTGGGGTGCATCGCTGGAGGAGCTTAAGCTAGCCGAGGGGTATGCGGGAGAGAACACACTCGTCAACGGTGTCCTGATGATCGAAGGCGGAACGAAGGTTGTGGCAGCCACATGTGCGGTCGATACCATAGTCATCCCCGACACGGTGGAGATAATCGGCAATAATGCGTTCACCGCAGGAACATTCACCACCTTAATAATGGGCGAGAATGTGACCACAATCCAAGACAGGGCATTCTATGGCTGTGCCAACCTTACAGCTGTCGATCTGAAGAACATCACAACACTTAATTGGGGGGCATTCCAGAACTGTACATCTTTGACAACCTTCGATTACAAGAACGTTACATCAGTGGGCAGTGATGTCATCTACGGATGCAGCGGACTTGAATCGGTCAATTTCGGAAAGCTGACCGCGATCCCGAACAGTGCTTGTGCTAGCATGACGAACCTCAGGACCGTAATCGCTGAGAATGCAGTCTCAGTCGGCAGCTCCGCATTCAGCGGATGCACATCCCTGGAGACGCTCGTTCTGAGCGAGGACTGCTCCTCACTAGGGAACAACATGCTGCAGAACTGCGGACTGAAGGTGTTCACGCTCCCCAAGAACGTGACACTGACAGCATCACAGGGTAAAAACATATTCAGCAGCAATATGGTCGAAGAGTTCAGACTCGCTGACGGATATGAGGGAACGAACACCGTCGAGAACGGATTCCTCCTCACAGAGGACGGAAAGGCCATCGTAGCGGCCCCTCTGGGAGCGAGCTTACTGGTCGTCCCCGATACCGTCACAGATATCGCTCAGAACGACTTCGCTTATTCGAAAGCTAAAGGTATCGTGATCGGCAGCGGCGTTTCATCGATAGCGAGACGGCCACTCACGAACGCCGATGTGTTGTCAATATACTTCAAAGACACTTCGAAACTTTCAAGCATCAATGCTCAGTTTTTGATTAGTGCGAAGAACATGAACGATATACGCGTTTACTACAGCGGATCGGTCAACCCATCGACCCTCTGTACGGCACTCGAAGGTAAGACTCTTGCCAGTTCTATGAATAGTTTGTTCATATCATTCAACACCAACGGTGGGGACACGATTACGAACATGAATACATACAGGAACGTATCTGGCGTAATGCATGTGGGTCTTACAGAGGATAGCAGTCTTCCTGAGGCTGTAAAGGCAGGTTGTCTGTTCGTCGGATGGTATACTGACAGCGAGCTCACAAAACCCTTCAACATGAAGGTCCTGCCAGCAGGATTCTTCGGAAGGATGACCCTGTATGCCAAGTGGGTACAGGCATCCGATCTGGTCGACGGTGTCAGCGTGGTCGCGTTCTCAGGACCGTCAGTGGTCTTCAGGCTTCCCGCGAATGTTCCTGCAGGGAACATGATCGTCACCTATTCCGAGTTCGTGGATCTCGCGGAGGGATCGGTGCTCTTCCCGTTCGCTATCGGGACTGTGGCAGTAACGGCCGGTTCAGATACTGTTGTGTTCACCAACTCCGATGAGAAGGCGATAGCGACCTGTTCAGTATCGTTCAGGTATGATTTCGGAACGGTCTCGTTCTGTACACCGCTCACATATGCGAGCGCGCCTGACACAAAAGCTAAGGTGGACATGGAGATCGATCCCGGATGCAAGATCCTGTTCAACGGCTCGATCATCAACGACGGCGACACCGTTGAAGTCGGAGAGTATGTCATAACAACTACCGGAGCGGATTCGATCCTCGTGAACGGAGTAAGGTACTATAACTCGAACGGTACAAAGCTGTTCTACTGCGGACAGAAACTGGTAGTGAAGGCCTGAATCGGAGCGTGAGTCGATGAACAACCAGAAATGGATCGTGGCAACCCTTGCGGTATTGGTGGCCATATCCTGCTTCGCGGTGCCGCTTCTGGCGGATACCGCGGATGCGGATACCCCCAAGAAGGAGGGACACGGTTCCGGGAACGGTGTAACCGTCTCCTACGTTGATTCCGAGACTGACGGATACGGCATAATAACCCTCGTCATCGACAGGGTGCCTGCGTGCGATTACCTGACGGTGAGGCTGGACGGGACCGATTCGGCCCCGATCTCCATCCCCGCCGACGGGAGAATCGTGTTCGCTACGGCTGGTCAGCTGGCCCTCGGCGATCACTCGGTCATTGTGTCATGGGACGGATTCCGTTCCAACATAATGCTGTCCGTCGGGTATCAGGGCGAGGGCGATGCGGTCACAGGAGTGACACTGGATATCGCCTCCAAGGTGATGCTGGTCGGAACGACTATGAAGCTCACCGCCGGAATCCAGCCGGTCGGTGCGACCGGATACATAATGTGGACAACGTCCGATGCGTCCGTGGCCACCGTTGATGACGGTACCGTTACCGCTGTCGCAGCAGGAGAGGCGGTCATCACCGCCAAGTGCGGCAACTGTACCGCATCCTGCACCGTGACAGTGAAGACCGGAGAGGCACACGATGTCGATACGGAAGTGGTCGACGGCGATTCGGTAATAACGACGACCGGTACCGAGGTGGTGTTCGACGACGGTACCTCCGTTAGGGAGGTGGAACAGACCGTGGATAACAGCGTATCCACCAAGGAGGTCACCATCATCACTGAGACCGATGCCGCTGGGAACTCTGTGACAACGGAGTCCGGTACGGTCACCATGAAGGATTCCGATGTCGTCCTGGATGTCAGCAGGACTTCCACGGTCAGCGGGACCGTTGAGACCAGTTCGATGACCATCTCGGTCACTGATTCCAACGTCTCCACCACCGCGACCGAAGTGAAGGCCGCGGACGGAACGGTCCAGAAGACATCCGTCACCACCGTCGACGCAGCAGTGACGACCTCGGATGGGAAGACCACAGTCACAGTGGATGCGGCGACGCTTGCGAAGGTGAGCGATCAGACCGCCGCTGTAGCCAGCCAGATGTCGGATGTCAAACCTGTGGTCGAGATCGATGCGAAATCCGCATCGCAGTCCAAGGATTCGAGCATCGTCATGCCGAAGGAATCCCTTACGGCACTCGCAGAGGGGAACACTGATGTGAGGATCGACAGCGACGTAGCCGCCATGTCGTTCAGCAGCGGTGCTCTGAAGACGATCTGTGACAGAAGCGGTTCCGATGTCAAGGTCTCCTCCAAGGTGATCGATGTCTCTGACCTTTCAGAGACCGACAGGGCGAAGGTAGGTGACAACGCAGTCTTCGACCTCTCTGTATCTGTCGGAGAAACATCGATATCCCAGTTCGGTGAGGGCAACAAGGTGAAGGTGTCCCTTCCCTACACACTCAAGAGCGGAGAGAAGGCGCTGGACGTGAAGGTCTGGTGTCTGACTCCCGAAGGTCTTGAAGAATACGAATGCACGTACGCGGACGGAAATGCGACGTTCGAGACCACTCACCTCTCCACATGGGTGGTGGGAACGTCCGTATCGCAGCCCGGTGAGAACAGCGACGAAGGTCTGTGGACCATGGGGATAATACTGGTAATCGTGACATTCGTTGAAGCGGGGGTAATCTGGATAGTGGTATCTAGGAAGAGATGAAACGGGGGCACAAGCCCCCAAACCCTTTTCGGGTCGGTCCGAAGATGCAGCCATATAAGCTGATAATAGCGTCGATAGTCGTCATTTCGGCGGCATTATTAGCGGTAGTTCTATCCGATTTCTCATCATCCGAAGGTTCCTGCGGACAGGATGCCACCTGGACATTCGAATCCGGCACCCTCACCATCAGCGGTAGCGGAAGGATGTACGATTATTCAAGCACCGAACATGCCCCATACTCATCGCTGACGGATCCGATAGACAAGATAGTGGTCGGTGAAGGGATCACATACATAGGGCGTTTTGCATTCGCCGGGACTTCGGTGAAGGAACT
>JAEEGK010026589.1_pt1 | contig 11763 bp, 5 predicted proteins | sample 8958771 | NCBI WGS metagenome assembly JAEEGK01 (sample SAMN16246547, study PRJNA631951) | gut metagenome | biome: gut microbiome; feature: rumen; material: SC-attached | host: Bos | place: Iran: Karaj | collected 2018-10 | reverse complement strand
AAATCCTCGAAACCAACGACGACGGCGAAGTCGTGAGCGAAAAGTCCCGCAAGTTCACCCCCGAAGAACTCGTGGAAATGGACTGCAACTTTGACCAGTGCAAGTTCCCCAAGGAAGAAGAGGAAGTATTGCCGCCCGCAGAACTTCTGGAAGACTACCACAAGAAACGCGCCGCACTCGACAAGAAAATCGACAAGAAGCTGGAACAGATCCAGAAACTCCTCGGGATTGAGGTAGGCGCCTAATGGACGGAAAGCAACTCAAGAACAGCATTCTGCAATGGGCGATACAAGGCAAACTTGTCCCGCAGAACCCCAAGGACGAACCCGCCCAAAAGCTATTAGAGAAGATTGCCCTTTCTCGTCATTCTGAGCGCAGCGAAGAATCCAGTAAACGTTCTAAGAAAGCATCCACGTCATTGCGAGGAGCTAAAGCGACGAAGCAATCTAAGAATTCTTCATCCCACATCTACCGCGAAAACGGTGTGTGGTACGAACAAGTCGGCACCGCCACCCCCAAGGATATTTCAGATGAAATTCCGTTCGAAATCCCTGAAAGTTGGGTATGGAGTAGACTAAAAGATGCTTTTGAAACATCTAGTGGATCAACACCCTTAAGTTCTCGTGTTGAATATTATAAAAATGGTTCAGTTAATTGGGTGAGAACAACCGATTTAAACAATGGTATTCTGACAGAATGTGAAAAACGAATTACGGAATTGGCGAAAAAGGATTACAACCTAGCAATAATTCCAAGAGAATCCATCTGCATTGCGATGTATGGAGGACGAGGAACTATTGGAAAATACGCCTTAATTGATTTTGATACAACAATCAATCAATCTGTTTGTGCAATATATCCTAATGGCTTTTGTTATTCAAAATACATTTTTTATTATATGCAGTTTTATCGTCCTTTATGGATGCAATTTGCGGCTGGTTCAAGGAAAGATCCAAACATAAATCAAATTATTATAAAGAATTGTTTGATTCCTCTTCCACCTTTAGCCGAACAAAAACGAATCGTCGCAAAACTTGAACAAGTCCTCCCGCTCGCAGAAGAATACGGAGCCGCACAAGAACAACTCGACAAACTCAACAAGGAACTCCCCGAAGCCCTCAAAAAAAGCATCCTTCAAGAAGCCATCCAAGGCAAACTCGTCCCCCAGAACCCCAAAGACGAACCCGCCCAGAAATTACTAGAGCGTATTGCCCTCGCTCGTCATTCTGAGCGCAGCGAAGAATCCAGTAAACGTTCTAAAAAAACGTCTAAAGACCAGTCCTCCCGCATCTACCACGAAAACGGCGTCTGGTATGAACAAATCGGCACTGCCACCCCCAAGGATATTTCAGATGAAATACCGTTTGAAATTCCAGAGAATTGGGCGTGGTGTAGGCTGAAGGATTATTTAGATGTTCGTGACGGAACTCACGACTCTCCTAAATATTATTCGTCAGGAATACCTTTTGTTACAAGCAAAAATCTTGTAAATGGTCAAATTGATTTCTCAAATGTGAAATACATATCGCAAGAAGACCACGAAGCCTTTTCAATTCGTTCAAAGGTTGACGACAACGACATTCTTTTTGCAATGATTGGTAGTATCGGAAATCCTGTTTTGGTAAAGAAAACATGTGAATTTAGCATAAAAAATGTCGCATTGTTTAAGCCATATAATGAAGAAACCGATATGCATTATATGCTTTTGTATTTTCAACATATTCAAACGGGCTTGAAGAAAATCGCTGCTGGAGGAGTTCAATCATTTATTTCATTGAATGTTTTCCGTAATTGGTTATTCCCCCTTCCGCCCCTAGCTGAACAAAAACGAATTGTGAAAAAAATTGAAGAATTGCATAAAGTTATAGATTCTTGGCATTAAGTTTATAGGGGGGGGGTATGTTAAATTCTGCTCATAAAGGTTATGAATACCAGGATTTATTAAGCGCATATTTTGTCGCTCAGTACATAGCATCCAATAAATTGGATGTGGAATTTCTATTTGATTCTAAAGATTTTGATGGCGACAAATTTGACGATTTGAAAATCTTTGATGGTGATAAAATTCTTTATCGTCAAATTAAGCATAGTGAAAACCACTCTATAGAAAAGGATGATTTTTCTGCCCCCGGTGCACATGATTTGTATTTGAAGGATTTGTTTGATTCGTGGCTAAAGCAAAAAGATGGAGCAACCGAGTTCCGGCTTTGTTTGGCTTGGAATCCGCCTCAAAAGAAAAACGAAATAAACGAATACTTAAAGTCATTTGACGAAGGTAATGGCTTGTTTCCAAACACAGCTTGTTATAGAATTGATTGCGACAGCTTGTGGTCACTAGAAAATGAAATTCCTAAAACATGGATTAAATTAAGAAACGATTCCACAGAAATTAATAGGGATTCATTTAAATCTTTTTTAAACTCCCTCATTATTGAAATCAAATATCCGTCAATGGATGAGTTAGACAAGTTGCTTGTTGATGTGGTAAAGAAAATCGGTATTGGAAGATATCCAAACAAGCATCTTCGTGTAGAAGATGTTTGTGAAAAAATACAGTCTGTTGTACGCGATTTACGAGCAAGTGACGAAAAAGAACGAATTTCTGCAAAAAAAATTGCAGAGGGTTGTTCAATAATCCTTAACTATGGTGGAATTGAAGAAAAATTCCCCATAGAAGAAGATTTGTTTGTTGATGTGTCCGATCGTTTGCAGACCATAAAAGACGCTTTGACGCAAAGTGATAGGGTAATCGCCACTGCAGAACCTGGAGCCGGGAAGTCTTGGCTTATTTCGTCTTTGGAAAAAGAATTAAAAAAAGATGGTGTACAGATTCTTAAACATTATTGCTATGTTGATTTAAAAGACAGCTTGTTTAGAGAAAGAATAAAAACTGATTCTCTTTATGGCAGTTTGAAGACTCAGATTAAGGATCTTTTTCCTGAAATAAATTGCGAAACTACATATGCTGCGGATTCAAAAGAAATTGTATTTCTTTTAAATCAAATTGAAACAAAAGTTCTTTTAATTGTCGATGGCGTTGATCATGTAAAAAGAGTCTATGCTAGGGATTCCTACGAAGTTGCAAAGCAACAAGTTGATATAATTACAGCCATAAAACAATTGAATTTTATCAATCCTAATGTTCAATTATTAGTTATTTCGCAACCATTGGACGAATTTCAGACTTTAAATGATTTTTATCAAGTTACAATTCCTCCAATAACAAAAAGATTTGTAAAAGCCTATATCGCTAAATCACATATAGAAGATAAAGAATTACATGGAATAATACTTTCTGATTCTATTTATGAAAAAAGTCACGGAAATGCATTGTATTGCAAGTATCTTGTTGAATACGCAAAAAAATATGTCACATCTAATGATTTTACATGGTTAGATTCTTTACCACCTTATGACTATAATCTTGAATCATATTATAAATACATCTATGAAGAGTTAGATGGGAAAATAGAGGTCTCTTCAGCTTTATGTGGAGTTGATTTTTCGTTAAGCAAAGATGAATTAATAAAAATTACAGGAATTGGGAAGTGTGTTGATAAACAGTTGGACGTTTTAATCCCGATATTACGATTTAATCCGGCTTACGGTTATTCAATATATCATGAAAGTTTTAAAAGATATTTATTCAAACTTTTTGAAAAAAATAAAATTGATATTGGGCGAAAGGTTTGCGCTCCACTTATTGATTGGCTAAAGGATGAGGATTTCTACAAGAATCAAAAAGCCTATGCTTGTCTTCTGAAATTATACTATGAATTAAAAAATTATGATAAAATTTTAGAGACTGTTTCTGAATCTTTTTTAGAAGAAAGCATGCTGAATGCTTGCTCTTTTGAGGATATGAATCGAAATCATGCGTTTCAAAAGAAAGCCCTGATTCATTCTGAAAGTGTTAAGGATTTCAAATACCATATTATTCTTGCAGAACAGTCTAAGATGTTATTGCAAATAGATTATATGGGAGCAAATGATTTTGAAGATTATATAGAAGCTGTAAAGTATAATATTAGTCGTGAAAAAGCCCATGATTTTATACAAAGAGATGGCGGGGCTATTGGTTTTGATTCTTCAAGTTTGATTCGATATATGTCAAATCGCGCACTTATTCCTGATGAACAAGTGTATTGGGATCTATGTAATTTTAGAGATCCTGTTGATTTAGAAGATACAAGAGACTATATTATTATGCTTTTATCTACGAAAGCATACCAAGAATTAGATAATTTTATTTTGAATATATATGCAAATCATAAAGAAGTTTTTGATTCTGTATTAAAAGCAATTGACGATTGGAATGTTGTGTATGGTTCAGAGTGGCTTGCTAACACTCCAAAAATTAGAAAGGTTTTCGAAAATATTTACAATAGAAAACGCTACTTAAAAACGGCTGTAGATCAATTACTTAAAGATAAAGCCTATTTAAATGGGGATGAGGCTTATTTCTTTGCCAAGAATATTGAATTTGCTGTAAAAAAGGCTTCAAAAGAAGAAATTCAATCTGAAATTACAAGACTAAGTAATTCTTGTTGGTTCTATGATTGGATAATATTTGATATATTAACATCAAGATTAGAAAAAATAAATCTTAATGCAGATGTTCTAAAAAATGCCTTTTCGTACTTGTCCAAACATTCAAATCCATTAATGGGTAACGCAAGGGCAATTGATTTACATCATTTACATAGCTATATAGCCTTTTCTTTCAAACGCGCATTGTCTTTGTGTGTCGGTAATCAAGATTTGCTTCTAGAATGTTTATCGTTATTAGAAAAAGTTTGTTCATGTTATGAATTATTTTCTAGACCGCAATATTTAGAAATACTTCGTATTTATGTCCCAGAACGATATCCTATTTCAGAACAGGAAAAAACAATAAAAGGCTTCATAAAAGAAGCTGAAAATAATGAATATTATCAAGAACTATCGCAGCTTTACTTTAAACAATCTGTGTTATTGGCTAAACAAAAAGAAAATTTGTTGGCACAGGATTTGTTTAGAAAAGGAGTTGAAGCGTTTTGGGGGTATGGAGAGCGCAAAGATGGCAGTATATATGAAATACTAAATGTATTAACTCCGTATGCCAAATATACAGGCTTTGTGGATCGCAAAATACTCCTTGATTTATATGAATTATCTAGAACTATTGTAAATCATACTGATGGCAGTGGAACAAACCATGCACCGATAGTTCTATTTGAAAAAATGTCTGAAATTGATCCCGAATATGCAATAGAATTTTTAACGCTGTTGGGGTTAAGCCAAAAAGGTCCTTGGGGCTATTTGGAAGAAATGACTTCGACTTTTCTCCGGGAAAGAATGGATGTATTGTCTCTTGATGATTGGTTCCTCATCTGCCAAACGCAACCTCTGTTGAACTCAGATTCTGTTCTTTTGCATGGATTAAAAAACATCACAAATATTGCTGATGAATTGAAAAATTCCTTTCATAATTGGATTGAACAAATTCCATTTGTTTCCTCTCAGATTGATGATGGGTATTCTAAATATTATTCACCTGAAGCAAATTCCTTATATAAGGAAATATTTGGAATCGACCTTCCTAAGGAAGGGAAAAGAGAAGAATTTAATCACGTTAGAGATTATTTTGCTTTCAACGCAACAGATCTTGATGAATCTGAGAAATATTTTGAGCGGAATTCGTTAAAAATAGAAGACATTGAACCATTTGTTAGATTACTCAATAGTTTATGTCTTGACGATGGAAAAAAACTCTTGTTACAATACATTAAGGGTTATATGTCATATGACCATCCTATTATAGACAAGCTGATTTTAAGAATAACTGACGAAGAATTGCTCATTTACCTTTGCATTGGATTTTTTGTATATTCAATAAGATTTAATGAAATGGATTTGACGTATTTCAAAAAAGCATATGAAATAGACCAATCTAAAACTATGTTTATCCTTAAGCATTTTTTGGGGATTTTTATCGAAGATAGAATTGATCCATGGGATGTTTCTAGGACCATTATTCAAATATTAATTGAAGTTAGAACCGATAAAAAAATAGTTCAAGATCATTTTGATTTACTTTACAGAATAACAGCGAAAAAACTACCTATCGAAACTCGAGAGTTACTCCCTCAGGACGTCAAACAAAATGAAGAACTAAATCATTTTTCGTTGGGCGAAAAAGTTGTTTTATTGTTAATCACCCGTCTAAATCGCCTTTGTATAGAGAAAAGTCAACATGTAATTTATGCTTTGGCATATATCGCAAAGACAAGAGCGAAGGACTATATTTCAGCCCTTACCTATGTATATTCAAGGGAATATCGTTTGCTTCTTTCAGAGGACGTCTGTCTGCTTCCTATTTGTAGAGCCGCTTTGTTGCAAATTGTTCTGGATTACATTCCAGAAGAAAATATTTCGGAGGCTTTTAAAAAGACTATAAAGAAAATATATCCGACCGGATATTATTACGAAGATTATTTAATATCTAAGTTGATAGATATATACATAGATCCTTTTAGTCCGAGCAAAACTATAATGTTTCCTGATGCTGCAGAAGATCGTGATTTTATTCCTTCTATTAATGCTAAATACGGAAATCTTTGGAAAGTTGATTTTCCATTAAATGGATCGTATAATGATTTTCAACACAGAAGAAGTGAATATACTCAAAAATATGGACGGGCTTTTACTTTAAGCGCGGAACAACTGGCTACTAGTAATACAGGGCTATCGAATGCAATATACGAAATTGTTAATAAATGCCATTATAATGAGTTTAAAGCATTCAGGGATTATTTTGGAGTAGAGTTGATTTCTCCATTCTTGTTAGAAAATATCATTCGTTATGTTGGTTCTAAGGTCAAAATGCCCAGTTTTGCTCCTGCAAATGATTCTTTTCGTATTTCGGTAGAGGATTGGCGTTATGGACGTGGCGATAAAACTTGGGTTACATTGGTTTATAATGAGGAAACATATCGAAGTGTAGGTATGGGTTTAATGTCTAACCCCACCACTGATGTAAAGTCTGCAGAATTGGGAGACAAAAGTACTGAAAAAATCTTCCGATTAGAACAATACTTTAATAACAAAGACTACAGAAATGATACTAGCATTATTGCGAAATTATCAGTCCTTGATTCGTTTGAAAAACATGTTATATGGTTTTTAACCCCTGGTGCTATGCAAAAAATGAATTTGCATATCAACCCAAATATGTTTGACGGATTGCAGGCGTTAGATGAAAATGGGAATATTGTTGCAAAAATGATTGTCTGGGAGGCTGACATTCACGGAAGTATTTGGCAAGGTGTTGAAATGCCCTGTCAAAAAGGAACGGCTTTGTTGTTTAGAAGAGATAAACTGAAATTACTTAAACCCCTCGTATCATAATAAATAGGAACTTTAACCATGTGTTTAGATTGTTCAATAAGTATTGGCGATATATTCGCAGCCATTTCTGGTATTGCAATGGCTGTTTTTGCTTTTTTGCAATATCGCATCAACAAACGTCAGGAAAAACATCAACATACAACAACATCAATTGATTATTGTAAGCAACTGATGGAATTCTTTGATGCTTGTGAAAAGGATTGGACGAAAAAAGAGATTGAAGCGCAAAAGGATATTCGCGATGCGTTTAGAAAGGCTTTCGAAGAACAAAAAAAAGGTATAACCATCGAAGTAAAGAAGGAAATTGAAAAGCTCATTGCTGAAAAGAATTTTTTGAAGATTGTTGTGAAAATTTGCCCGTTCTTGCGATTAACAGGAATGGAATTTGAAATATTTCTTAATCGTTTAAATAGCTTTGCTCGTCAATGTGGTTCACAAATGGAATTTCTGCTTAAAGGTCTTCAAAATATAAATTTTGATTCATTGAATTTTCATCAAGTCCTTTTAATACAAAAAAGGATATTTCAATCAGAACCATGTTTTTCGTTCTATTATGATAGTATTCTTCATGAAATCAAGGATCTAGAAAATAAAGATCCTTTTGTGGATAGTTGGCGAGAAAATATGAAAAATAAGTTGTCGATATTATCAGAATTGGCGAGAAACGTTGATGATAGGGTGACTTTCTTGTCTGAATTGTATTCTGATGAATTATCCGAGGCTGAAAAGAAGAACATAAAGAAAAAGTTTGCCGAAAAAACTTGGAGCACAGAAAGCTTATGGCGATGATTTCTGCAAAACAAAGCAAAACGTGCTTTACTAGATAAATAAATTATTTTAAGAATCACAGGGAACTCCGATGCGAAAGAAACCGTCAGAACTGGATTTTGAAGAATACATCCGTCAGGTCGAGCCCGCCAAGCGGGAAAAGTCCTACGCGTGGTCCACGGCAATCGGCTTGCAGCAGGTCGATGGTCTGACGCCCTCGGATTATCTGCTCGAAGTCGCCAAGAAAAACATCGAGGGGAAGATTTCCCTGAACAAGGCGCAGTCGCTCATCGATTCTTATTACGAATCAAAGACGGAACGGACCGATGACAAGGACGAAACGGAAGAGGCTGACAAGGTTTCTGTCCGTACAGCACAAATTTTGAGCGAGAAGGCGTTCAGCTTTTCGCCATTTTTTTTCACTGCCATCCACAAGCGTCTCTTTGATCGGATTCTCAAACATGCCGGAGAAATCCGTAAATACAACATTTCGAAAAAGGAATGGGTGCTGAACGGGGATTCTGTGATGTATGGGGCTTCGTATGAGCTGCGGATGGCTCTGGATTACGATTTTGAACGCGAATGCGAATTCAATTACAGCAACTTGAGCATGGACGAGATTGTCCGGCATTTGTCGTCTTTTGTCTCGCGTCTATGGCAGATTCATGCTTTTGGCGAGGGCAATACGCGTACGACTGCAGTTTTTACCATCAAGTACCTGCGTTCCATGGGATTCAAGGTAGGGAACGACATTTTCGCCAAGAATTCGTGGTATTTCAGGAACGCCCTTGTCCGTGCGAACTACAAGAATGTGCGAAAAGGAATCCAGCAGGAGCCGGAATATCTTGAAAAATTCTTCCGTAACTTGCTAATGGGCGAACACAATGAACTGAAAAACCGCTACATGTTAATTAATCCGCCTAAAGAGTGGAAAAAATTGTCGAGACCCGAACAAGTACCCGAACAAGTACCCGAACAAGTACCGAACAAGCTTTATAGTGATACTCCTCTTGTTATTGATTTGATTAAGGTGATTGGACCGCAGGAATTCTCTATATCGCAACTGATGAAGTTGCTGAAATTAAAGCATCGCCCAAATTTTTTAGAATATCATTTAAAACCATCGGTTCAAAATGGGTTTGTTTGTATGAAATATCCCGATTCCCCGCATCACCCGCGGCAGAAGTATCTCTTGACGGTGAAGGGGCTTGCGTTGTACAATGAACTGACGAAAAAACTTTAGCTGTGTTTTATGGAATTTTGGTAGCCGCGCCCCCTTGCCATTCCTCTCGAAACTTTGTATATTCATGCACATGAGAAAAATCTTGAACCTTCTACTTCTACTTAGCATCGCTACCGAAGCGAGGTTTTAGGGATTTTTCAAAGATTTTCAAACGAATTTCAACCTAAAAGCGCCCGCTTCGAGAACGAAGCGGGTTCTTTTGTTAATGCGAAATTCTATTTTTGAATCGGAAAACTAAAGGAACTTTGCGGTCTTGAAGCCGGCAAGGAGATAAAAATGACTGAAACGAGAAAACCATTCTTCTATGACGTAACACTGCGTGATGGCAACCAGGCGCTCCCGAAGCCCTGGAACAACGCCCAGAAAAAAGATGTTTATCTGTTGCTCTTGAAGCTCGGTGTGCAAGGTGCCGAAGTCGGGTTCCCGGCATCGAGCGAAATGGATTTTGAATCGGTCATGGAACTTGCGAAGCTCACCGCGCAGATGGCTTCTGAAGGCGATGAAACAGCAAAGAACGTCGTGGTTTCTGGTCTCGCTCGCTGCATCGAAAGCGATATCCAGCGCTGCTGGGAAGCGGTCCAGTACGCTCCGCATCCGCGTATCCACACGTTCCTCGCCACAAGCCCCCTCTCCATGGAAAACGTGCTGCGCATGACTCCTGAACAAGTGAAGGAACGTGCCGTGCGTTGTGTCAAGCTCGCCAAGTCGTTGGTCGGTGATCGCGGCGATGTGGAATTCAGTGCCGAACACTTTGGCGACTGCCTCCAAAATATGGATTTTGTGATTGACGTTCTGAAGGCTGTTGTCGATGCCGGTGCTACGACAATCAACCTGCCGAATACGGTGGAACGCTACCGCCCGAAGCTCTATGTCGATCAGGTCAAGCAGGTTTATGAAGCTCTGCCGAAGGACATCACGATTTCCGTGCACTGCCATAACGACCTCGGCATGGCGACTGCGGCGACTGTCGAAAGTTTCTTTGTCGGTGCAACGCAGCTCGAAGTCGCATTGAACGGCCTCGGCGAACGTTGCGGCAATACGAACTTCTACGAAGTGGCGATTGGCCTGCATAACTCCGGCGTCGAAACGGGACTGCATCTCGAACGCATTTACGAAACTGCAATTCTCATCAGCCATTGGAGCGGCGTGCCTATATACATCCGTGCTCCGCTGATTGGAACCGAAGCCATCGTCCACCGCAGCGGCATCCATCAGGATGGAGCTTCCAAGACGAAGGACATGAAGAAGGGCGCTTACCGTCCGATTGATTACTCTATCATCGGCCGTAACCAGAACGATACGCTCAGCTTCACGAGCCAGAGCGGCCGCACCGCCGTCTATGAAATTATCACGAAGTTCGGCTACAAGATGACTTTGCAAGAAGCTTCCATGCTGCAGCCCATCCTCAAGCAGTTGAGCGAAAAGGAAGGCGAACTGAGCGCCGAACGTGTGCTGGACGTTTTCCGCGAACAGCGCGTGAACGTGAACGGTCGCCTGGTGTTCAACAACATCGAAGTCATCCCGGACGAGAACCGCTTCATTTTCCACTTCAAGAAGGATGGCGAAGCCCTTGTGAAGTCCGTGACGGCAGAAGGCCCCATCGAGGCTGCACTCATGCTCATGCGTGAAATCGGCATGCCGGTGGAACTCGTGAAGTACCGCCAGCTTGTCGTGCCTGAAAAGGACAAGTTGTGGGCCGGCCGTGGCTTAAGCCGCATTGTGCTCAAGGCGAACGGCGAAGAAGTCGAAGGCCGCGGTGTCAGTAGCGATACGCTCAAGGCGAACATGCGTGCCCTCTTCGGCGGTGTGAACCTCTTGTACAAGAAGGCGTAAACTTAATAAGATCGATTCCCTGTCATCCTGGAGGCTCGTAGAGCCGATAGGATCCATCGAACAAATGATTCTCATTGAGGGAATCGTCATCCCCGCTAGAACGTGTGCTGCCTGCATTGAGTAATGCTAAAGTGAACGCAGTCGAAGTAAGCGGGAAACCCCTTCTTGAAAAAAGGAGAAAACGATGTTAGAACAACTGAAACGCCCTTTCAAAAAAGTTTACGGCAGGATACGCTCTTATGTCAGCCGATTTGTCGGACCCGTCAAGGATTCGGCGTCCAAGTTGTTCGCTCTGGTTCCCGGATTCAAGGCTTTTGCCGGTTCCGAAGATTTGGCGGACGCTGAAAATGTCGATGCCGCCGAGGGTGCGGAAGCTGCCGCAAAACCGGGCCTTCGCGCTCGTCTCAAAAACTTCAAGCAGTCGCTCAAGGGTTTGAGCGATGTCCAAAAACTTTTGCTTTTGACTATCGCCGTCGTGCTCCCCGCAGGCATTCTCATTGCAGTCGCTCTTGCAAGTTTCTTCAAACGCC
>JAEEGK010026585.1_pt1 | contig 11765 bp, 5 predicted proteins | sample 8958771 | NCBI WGS metagenome assembly JAEEGK01 (sample SAMN16246547, study PRJNA631951) | gut metagenome | biome: gut microbiome; feature: rumen; material: SC-attached | host: Bos | place: Iran: Karaj | collected 2018-10 | reverse complement strand
GGAACCTATTATCTGGAGTACAACGGCCAGGACCAGAGTACAGACGGCCAGGCAAAGTATGAACCTTCAGGCTGGCTTACCAATACTTCCGCTTCGATAGAATTCAATCACGTCCTCCAAAACGATTACACCAAAAGCGACTTCGATTATTCTCCGTATACCATTGAGTTCGATATCGTCCACGATGATCTTACGCCAGGCGCGTACCCATACAATGAGTATCTGAAGCATATCACGATCATCCAGTATCCGGGCATCTATATCGAGTCCTGTATGAATTCGGATTCTGAAATCAAGAAGAAGGGCAGCGTCTATGGGTATGACAGCGGCAATGCCCCCTGGCTTGATATGCCCTGGGGATATGTTTATATAGATAACGGGCGCTTTATCCGCAGAGACAATATTACAAACTCCAGTTCTTCCGATCCTTACTACCATCTCTCCACGGACAATAACAAGAAGGAGTATCAGTGGCGTACAGTCTGGTATACCGGGGGAGGCCGCGACATTTTCAAGATCAATGTCACCGTGCTTCCGCAGAATTCGGGATTTGTTATCGGAGATCCGCGTACCGATGGATACGATACTACTGTTCCCGTATTGGGTTATAGTTTCGTGAACAATAGTACTAATGCCGCTGACGCTATCCTCCCGGACAGGACGGGCGCTGTGTCGAACTTTACCCCCGCCCGTGTAGTTGATGGGGATATAAATAAGCCGATGGCTTTGGCAGGGGAGACCAGACCTCTGATGTATTATCGTCCTACGGAAGGATCCGGCCGTACCAGTAATATGCTTGCACCGAGCTACAGGATCTCCACCAAACTTGGTGGTACGGAATTCGGTAATCTTGATGCTGCTCACGCTAAATACCGCTGTGCAGCATACCAGGAAGATGGCTTCCCGGCAGGAAGGTGGCGCATTCCAACTATGAGCGAAATCAAGTTCATCGCCCAACTCTCTGCAAAAGGAGTCTTTGAGTTTATGTTCAGGGGAGATTACTGGTCGGCTAACGGCGTTGTGAACGTAAATACCAGTAATGGAACGGTGACCAGCAGTACAAACTCGACTGCGCTCCTCCGCTGCGTATATGACTCTTGGTACTGGGGTGATGAGCAGTGGAACCCGCGCACAGAATTCGTATGGGGGGACAGAAAGCCATGAGAAGACTGATTGCATACTTGATTGCCATCATTCTGGCAGTATCCTGCACGGCCGAGCTGGAGCAGAGGGAGCGTGTTGTGGGTGCTTCGCTCGAGGGTGCTCCAGTTACGATTACCTTCTCTGTGCCCGACGTCCCTGTGCTTTCTGGCACAAAGTCTCTCTCCGGCGCTGATGGTAATATCACCGGCACGCCATATCTCGATCCGGACATGATGTATATGGTTGTATGCGGCGGCAGCCAGAGCATCAAGTACATCAGGAAAGCCACGTTGGTGGATACCATCGAGAATTACGAGATTCCGGAGAATATATATCCTCTCTCCGAAGGCGACAGGCACGTTACTCTATATAGATTCAAGGTACAGCTTGAACTTTCCGACTTTGCCCGCACGATCCATATACTTGGCAATGTAGATGAAAATCAGCTGATTACAGGGTCGTACTCGTATCAGAGCCTCCCCAATATGCTGTCTTTCGACAACAAGCAGGCTTATTGGCAGAAACTTGTCGTGCCACACATCAAAGCCAAGATAGATCCCGGCACCCAGGAGCCCATATTCCAGAACGGGAGCTATGTGCCTGATGACGAGACCCTCGGATTCTTCCAGAATATACCGTTGATCAGGAACTTTGCCAAGATACAGGTTACCAATGCGTCGGACAATTTCCAACTTCACAGCTATGCCGTTATCTACTATCCCGAACGTGGATCGGTCGTGCCCTACCGGAGCAACGAGTCTGTTGCGGTGAACCGTTTCGACTTCAATCCACCTTCAGGCTACCGTTTCAGTGGTTATGAAAGGAGTACTTTCGAGCAACTTGAGGATGATATAAACTATCCTGGCAATATGCCGGCAAGCGTAGCGTTGAGCGATGTCATACCGCCTGCTTCCGAATTCGAGAACCCCGCTACCAGCAACGGCAGGGTGCTGCAATATGACGAAAACGACACGGAAAACGGCTTCTACATATATGAAAGAGGCGTTCCTACAGATAAGATTGGACCCACTTTCATCATCGTATGCGGCAAATTCGAAGATGACGACAACTGGTATTACTACCGGCTTGACCTGATGGAATCCAAGGTGGAAGGCACTCAGACAGTCTCCAAGTATTATCCCATCTACAGGAACTTCCGTTACAACATCCAGTTGCATCGAATCTCCTCCGAGGGTGTGCATACCCCGGAGCTCGCCGCTGTTTCTTCGGGTGCAGAAGATATCTCTGCCGATGTTTCCATGCGCCATCTTTCCGATATTTCCAATGGTACCACCCGTCTGGTAGTCGAGCCCTTTATGACAAGAACCTACAGCGGCCCTGCAGAAGGTGGGTATTATGAATTGTACGCACGTTTCTTCAACAACGTTAACTCGGACGTTCCTAATCTCAACATCGCCGCCGTTAGGGTCGAACTGGAGCCGATGGAAGATGGCTCCGACGACATCCTTATCCTCTACGATGGCAACGGCAACCGAGTTCCTACCAGAGGATTCTTCTTCCCTGAAGCTACCACAGTGGGTGGAGTTGAAGGAATCAGGACCATCCGTTTCAATACTGTTGATCCGCTTGACGAAACCAAGACCCAGAAGATAAAGATTACCGGCCACAACCCCGGCAACCATCAGGACCTGCGCCTCTACAGGGAGGTGGAAATCACGCTTCAGAAGAAGCAGCCGCTGATCGTCACGTGCGCGGACCGTGTGTGGCCGGTCACCGGCGCGCCTCTTACCGTGGCCGTCACCATCCCGTCTGAGCTTCCGGAATCCATGTTCCCGCTGGACTTCATCGTAGAGCCCGAGGCCGGAACGCTCACCCCGGACACTTCCCACGATATCAACCTGCCTGTAGGCTCAGGCCGTTCGATAGCCACCACGGAATCGACGTACAAAGACACGCCCGCATTCTTCTACACCAGGACGCTCACCTGGGAGGAGTTCACGCATCTGCCTGCCAGCGAAGGCCAGCGCACATTCTACTGCTATTTCAAGTCCACCCAGGCGAGTAGTGCTACCGCAATATGGGTCTACAACGAATACTTCCACAAAGGCAGCGCATCGTTCGTCAACACGCAGCCACTCACGGCCACGTGCACAGACCCTGTGCCTGACGTCGTCGGTGCACCCGTCACCGTGGGGATAACCATTCCTGACGGGATGCCGCAATCCATGTTCCCGCTTGTCTTCACTCTCGAACCGGATGATCCGACTCTCGCCACCGACACGTCGAAGGGAATCGATATGCCTGTGTCTTCAGGCCGCTTCACCAGGACGCTCGGCTGGAGTGATTACTCGGCACTGGCCGCAAGCGGGGGGTCCCGCACATTCTTCTGCTATTTCCTGACCACCCGGACCGACAGCGCTACCACCATCCGGGTGTCCAATGAGTATTTCAATCCGGTGAGCGTTTCCTTCATCAATGCCCTGGTAGGCCGCGGCGACATCGACTTGGGCGGTAATCTTAACAACGGAGGCGAACTATGAGTAAGATGACAGATACAAAGATGCTGCTATGGATGGTTTTGTCTCTTGTGGTGGCCTGTAATAAAGAGACGGCGGCTCCTGCTCCTGTCCCTGAAGTGCAGACCGTGCATTATCGGGCTTCCATCCGCACGGATGTGGACACCAGGGCCACCCTCGGGGAAGGTATGGTGTATAAGTATGCAAACGGAGACAGGGTGTATCTGGAAAGTGAGGACGGCACGCTGTATGGTTTCCTGGACATGGAAGATGCCGGTGACGTCGGGAAACACGTGGCCGGTTTTGTCGGCATCCTTACCTATGTCGGCACGCTTCCCAGGGATCCCAATCCGCCTGTGAGGCTGGTACTTGTGAGTGGGACGGATGATTTGCACACCGTGACGGACGGGAAAGTGGACGCCGTTTCCGCAGGCAGTTACGGCCTGGATACTTGGGCCCCGTCCCTTGAGGATGCCGTCAGCCGTTTGAGTCATTTTACCGGTTCCGGCAATTTGATGGATGGCAGTTTCACCCTTCAGCAGCAGTCCAGTTTTTTGCGTTGCTCCGTCAATATGACAACGGGTCAGGCGCCGGTGGGCCGCTTGATCACGGCCAGGCTGCTTAACGACAGCGTCCCTCTTCGGGAGGTGAGCGTTGCGGTGACCCAGGCAGGCAAGCTTCCTTTTGTTTTCGCCTTCCTGGGTGGCGGCGTGTCGCTGGAAAACGCTGAACTTGTAATTGAGTGGACGGATACAGAGAACACGGATCAATCAAGAGTTTTTGACGTTGCAGACCAGACGCTTGCCGCCAACACCTATTATTCGATCACCCGTTCCACGTTTTCGTATGATGGTTTCTGCATCACTGCAATTTCAAATGGCACCACCATCAAGTTCAACTACGACGGCATTCAGTACAGCGTGGATTACGGGGATACCTGGATACATTATACAGCTCCGTTCACTTTGAATGCTGATGAGGTCGCCTGGATAAAAGGAAACCGGACGAATTATAAAAACGCAGGGACAGATACGTATGAGAGCCCTTCTAATAAACCCATTTTTGAGGCGAACAAGAAGTGTTATATCTCCGGGAATATAATGAGCCTGCTCGCAGACAAGGAAAATCTTTCCGAGAGCGCTTTCCACGGAGCGTTTTCCAAAGGATCAGGAACAGCAGTCACATATATCGATATTCATCCGGATAACCCTCTGATTTTCCCTGATAATACGCTGGCTCCTAAATGCTATATGCAGATGTTCCGTAACTGCACGAGCCTGACACGCGCCCCGCAGTTCCGAGTGGAGGGGACAGCTTACCGCTGCTGCTACAATATGTTCCGCCAATGTACCAATTTGACGGATATAAGTGGTGTCGAATTGCCGGCCATGACTCTTTCCCAGGACTGCTATCGAGAATTGTTGAGACAGTGCAGCAAGGTAAAAACGGCGCCCACCTTGCCGGCTAAGACTCTGGTTACAGAGTGCTATAGGCAGATGTTTTCTAATTCCGGCGTTACGACTATTATATGTCTGGCAACTGACATCTCGGCGACAAGTTGTCTAAGCGAATGGATGTCGGGTGTTCCGAGCAAAGGCACGTTCTACAAGGCGCCTGGTGTGGATTATCCTCGCGACCCAAACGGCATCCCCAGTGGTTGGACCGTGGTGGAGTACACCGAATAATCCTGCCATTCCCTTAAACGCCGCCACTGATTTTATTCCCCGGGCCGCCAGCCCGGCCATTTTGGCTGGCCCCCGGCTGGTCCCGCCGCATTGCCCAAAGGCCCAGAGCCACCGCCGCAGGTTGGTGGCAAATCTGTTTTTTATCGGGTTGCGGAGCTTTCGGTTTACTTAACTGAGAGCCTGAATCTCTTCGACGGAGAGGCCGGTTACTGCGGAAATAGTCTCAGAAGGGATACCTTCTACTTCCTTCAGACGCCTGGCAACTTGCTCGATTCCTTGTCCTATACCCTTCTTGATACCCTCAGCGAAAAACTCCTCGGCGATTTCCTTGCGGTCTTCGTCGGTCAGATATGAGCGGATGTCGTCGTTGAACATAGAGCGAAAGTATTGTAGTTTGTCCTGGTCCGGAATCGGTGACTGGCGGCTCGACTCGAATATCGGATCGTACTTCCCGCCATACGGCTCCGGCTTTCTGGCAAAATTACTCATATTTTGCAGAATATCAAACCAAACTTCCACGGGATTGCTGGCCTTGCCAGGATCTCCGGCGAAGCGTGGCAGTTCGCACAGGTACAGGTTGAGGATGCTCCGCTTGGTGTATCCTTCGCCGGTGGTCTCGCGCAGCTGGTATGTGTAGATCAGCTTGTCCGTGTCGTGTTGCAGGCGGAAGTTCATGAAGCAAACCACATATACAGGCACCAGTTTCCCATATGATTCTCCCTTATGAAGCTGGGTATGGATCATAGAGGCGCCGTAGAACAGGAGGCGGTTGCGCAGGAATTCCTTGTCGGCCCGCTGCATTTCCACGATGATCTTGCGCCCGTCTTCCGTGTGGCAGAGGACGTCCATGATTACCTTCTTGTCGTCGCCCTTCCAGAGGTCGATTTCATTTGGTTCGTACTCGATGTGGATAATCTTTTCGGGCAGGATGTCGTTCAGGAGCAGCATGAGGTTTTTCTCATTGTGCCCGAAAACGTGCTTGAAGGCCCAGTCGCACAGCAGGTCGATGTAGGTGCTGGTGGCAATGCGGATGATAAGGTCTTCCTTTTCTTCAGGCGAGAGGCGGCGGAAGCGGTCATACTCGCTGGCGATGGCTTCATACTGAGCGAATTGCTCGGGGGTGAGGCTGGTTGTTTTCATAGCATTGAAGTTTTAAATGGTTACACCGCAAAGCTATGTAAACACGATGGCTTCCGCAACACCCTCAGTGCAGATTTTGCGAATTCTTTCGAAAGAATCGTAAAAATGTGGCGAAATGTGATGTCCTTTGCGCAATAGCTGCCGATTCCTGACGGATTATTGGCAATTTCACGTCAGAAGGGCCGTTTTCCATGCCGATCGGGAGCGTTTTCGATGTTTTTCTTCCCGAATCGCCACTTTTCCTGCCGATCGGGAACGATTTTGCCGATTATCTTCCCGAAGGGTCGGATAGAGGGCAAATAAACGAAAAACCCACTTTTACGAGCGTTAAATTAGGTTTTTTGGATTTTTTTTTGTATCTTTGCCTTTCATTCTTATGGACATTTATGTATATTAGTGCAAAACCAGTGTTAATTATCTATTTACCAATAATATATGCGTAATTCAATCAAAATTGTCCTCGTGGGTGCGATAGCACTTGCGGGCGCGGTTGCCTGCTCTCCGAAGGAGTCTGTCAACCCTAACTACAACCCTGCCACCGGCGAAGTTGCCACCAGCTTCGTGTTCAGCGTGTCTACTGCGAATTCTCCGATGACCAAGCAGACATCCGCCAACACCCAGGCCACCGCTACCGACGCTTTCCGCGGCATCACCGATGCAAGGCTGCTCAGCTTCCTTCGCAATGCTCCCGTTGCAGACGGCAAGTACATCACCGCCGCCTCCACCGCCAACAAGAACTATTCCCTTGGCCACGTCATGACCAACGCTGACGCGACCACCGACCAGTCCAAGAGCCACCGTATCATCGAGCTTGCCCTCCCCACCGAGACCAACACCCTCATGTTCTACGGAAAGGCCCCCAAGAGCGGTGAGAATGCTGACTTCGCCCAGGGCAAGATCGACTATCTGCCCAAGGTCACCAATGCAAACGCAACCGACCTTACCCAGTATGACTTCGCCCTCTCCCGCATCGTTGACATCAACGCCTCCGGTTACAGCGCAAAATACCGCCAGTATGGCGACCTCATCGTTGCCGTGCTCAACTACATCATGAATTCCAGCATCGATACTGACGTGACCCACGAGTCCACCACCGTTCACGCCACCCTGTCCTGGGCACACTATGTGACCATTTCCGACGCCGGCGTGATCCAGCGTGCCACGAAGTCTCCCCTCGACGGCTCTCTGATGTGCTCCATCGGTGAGATCCTCGGCGAGGAGCTTGCAACGCTTGCCACCATCAACCCCGGTGAAGTCCGTGCCGGTTCCGGCCCTGCAGTCGCCCGTACCCTCGGCGACCTCCTGGTCATCATGAACAAGATCCACGCTCAGGCCCCCACCGATATCCACGAAGCCGTGGCAAAGGCTGTTGCTGAAGAAATCGCACGTCGTATCAACGTCGCCCTCGAGGGCACCGCTCCTTCCCTGAACTGGAAGACCAAGGCCAACATCATGAGCTCCACGCTCGGCTACACCGGCGCTGTGGACCAGATCACCCTTGTGGGCAGCACCGGTTCCGAGCTCGACCAGTATCCTATGACCGCTTTCAACCTGCCTGCCGGTTGCTCCCAGCTCTCCGTGACCACCACCAAGTCCACCGACACCGACGGCCAGGTCACCACTCCCGGCACCATCACCTGGAGCTACGTCGGCAACGTGCAGATGTTCGACGCCGTGGGTGCCACTTCCTGCTACAATGTCTACTATCCCGCCGAGCTCGTGTATTTCGGCGACTCTCCCATCCGCGTGACCAACGAGGCCGTCACCGAGCCCGAGTATCCCCAGGGCGTAGCCAACTGGGATGCCGACGCCAACTGGACCGCAAAGAACTGGGAGAAGGATTCCCACGTGGTCTCCACCACCCGCAGCGTTGCAATGCAGTACAACATCAACTACGGCACCGCCCTGTTCAAGAGCAATGTCAAGTACGGCGCAGCCGTGCTCGAGGATAACAACCACGCTATCCAGGCCGCCAAGAATCCGGCCCTTGCACCCACCGACGAACCCAATGCTCAAATCACAGTCGGCGACAATACATTCCAGCTGACCGGTATCCTTATCGGCGGCATGCCCACCACCGTGGGTTGGGACTTCCTCCCCGTCGCAGGTTCTACCTTCAACCAGGCCATCTATGACAAGGCCCTTGCCAGCAACTCCATCCCCGCTTCCGGCACCAGCGCCGACAACTACACCCTCGTCTGGGACAACTGGAACGAGAGCAAGCGCGGCGGCAAGCAGAACGATGTCTATGTGTGCCTCGAGTTCCAGAACAACTCCGGCCAGGACTTCTGGGGCAAGCACAATATCGTCCGCAACGGCGGTATCTTCTACATCATCGGCAAGCTCGATCCCGACGCGGGTAAAGACTGCACCACCGACCGCAGCACGGGTGTCACCTGGCCCACCGACGGTCTCCAGGCCCTGCCTCCTTTCCAGACGGACGGAAGCACCCTCAAGGAGCGCCGCGTGTTCATCCAGGACTTCATGACCACCGCCAACTTTGTGATCGGCGCAGAATCTCTCCAGAGCGCCTACAGCACCGTGCCTGACCTGCGTTCCACGCAGATTTCCCTCGGTCTGAGCGTCGACCTCAAGTGGGAGACCGGCCTTATCTTCGAAAACATCGTCCTCGGAAACTAATCATTTGATAAATAGAAGTCTCGATGAAGCCGGTCCTCCACACGCTTGCAATCACAGCCGCGGCACTGCTGCCGCTGGCTGTGATGCTGTCGTGCAATCCGGCTTCACCGGACTACTATTTCGGCTCCCTTGGCGTCGGCAACCAGGATGTAAAGTCCCAGATGGCGATCTCCTTCAAGTCCGGTGTCGGGCGTCCCGCCACCAAGATGAGCGACTCCGTGACCCAGATTGAGGCCGAGACGGACAACTATGCCTTCCGCGGGATAGAGCAGATATACGTAATCCCCTTCAACACCTACAGGGCCGTCACGGCCTCTGACCTCAGACACGGCCGCAACCTTCAGCTTCCCCAGCGTGGCATTTCGCCGCAGTGGGGCTCTGTCGCGAATGCGGGTCTGGTGTCCAACAACAATTCCCACCTCTACGAGAGCGTCTATATGAGGTCCGGCACGGCGTCCGTGCTGGTCTATGGCAAGGCAATCGACGAGAGCGTGTCCGCAACTCCTTCGGATTCAGTGGATTTCAAGCGCCGCAACGGAGTGCTCCGCAAGCACGGTCTCGAGGCCGCGGAATCCCCGGCGGACATGTGGTTCGAGCTTGAGCCGATGGTGGACGCGGCTGCGGAGGCGTCGATGAATTCCGGCATCCAGGGTGTGCTTGCTTACCTTAATTCCATTGCCGGAGCAGGCGTTTCGCTTTCCGGGTACACCCGCCGTTCCACGACTCAGACCACCTGGACTTACCGTTGGGGCACACCGGCCGACTACGGCAACCACCAGACTCTACAGAATGCTTTTGAGACGCTGACCGGCGCCGGTCTTGCCTTCTCCGGTTCCACTGACGCAATAGCCAGGATGCTGACATCAGTCTACAACGGCCTGTATGATCTGGCTAACAGCACAGACGAAAGTGACAGTTATACCCAGACGTATTACGGCTACTATTCTAACAATGCAAGGTATTACTACTACGTCTATGAGCTTTCCAGGGAAATCCGCAGCCTGATCGACAACTCCACCTACGTGACCGTCACGGGCTCCGGAAATAACGCAACTGTCTCTTTCATAAGCCACTATGCCGGCATTCCTGCGGGCTGGGGCGTGCCGGACGGAGCTGTGTCGCTGCAGTGGAACGGCACCTCGTTCGTGCAGGTTTCCGCGGCCAACAGCGCCCTCGCTCCCGTGTCTTCCTACTGTTATCCCCCCAGTCTCTGGTATTGGGCGAACAGCCGCCTGAAGACCTCCCAGGATGAATCGGTCGTCGATCAGTATGTGTCTTCCAACCTCACCTGGTCCACGATTCTCGACTACTACACCTATGGCAGCGCGGTGCTGCCCGGAGTCGAGTCGGCCGCTGTCAACGACCCCCTGCAGTACGGAGTGGCTCAGCTGCGCCTGAATATCGGATATGCAAGCTCCGAGGGCGGCACGGAGAATCTGCTCGACAGCAGGGCAGGCACGGTGAACATCCGTAATGCCAATTTCCCGCTCACCGGCGTGCTAGTCAGCGAGCAGCGGCACCAGGCCTATAATTTCACGCCCAGGAGCGGCGACAACTACTGCATCTACGATTCCGACGTCAACGACGGCTCCACACCCAAGGCATACATTGCCAGCGCCGGTTCTGGCATCACCCTGAAGCCCATCCACACGCTTGTGGTGCAGACGGACAGCTATCAGGACGTCCACTACGCCCTCGAGTTCCAGAACAACAGCGGGGCGGGGTTCTACGGAGCCAACGGCTGCATGGTGAACCCCGGATGCAAATTCTATCTTATCGGAGTCCTGAAGTACTCCGACGCCACCAACAACCCCGGCGGCGCAATCAAGAGCGTGTTCCTGCAGGATCACGTCACGGAGGCGAACATCACCGTCAAGGGCCTTGCCTCCGCCTACAACACCATCCCCGAACTCCGTGATCCCCAACTGGAAATCGGAGTCCAGACAGAAATGAAATGGGTCGGCAGCACCCCGGCCCAGATACCTATGTACTGATGAAGGAAAGGACTGCACGCATACGCCTCGCCCTGACGGCACTGCTTATGGCAATGCTGGCAGTCACCTGCACCCGCCGCGAACTCGCCTACCCGGAGATGCCCGTGCTCTACGTGAAGGTGAACATTCCCGATGCAGTGCTCACAAAGGCGGAGACGGGAGTCCACAACCCCCTGGCCGCCGAACGCACCGTCAGCAGCCTGCAGGTGTGGGTGTTCCGCGCAGGCGCCACCACGTCTGCCGGGCTCATCGGCTACAAGTCCCTCGATCCCGACGCCCTTGCCGCCACCGGCCTTGCCAACGGTTCCGCCGCTCGCTTCTCCATCCCCGTGGACAAGGCGATTCTGGAAGAGAACCCGCTGCCGCACGTGGACGTGTATTCCGTGATCAACGGCGCTTCCGCCGGATTCACAATCGATAAGTTCACCACTGCCGCCGGCGACTGGACCAAGGTGTCGCCCACGGAACTGGCCGCCTTCGTGATGGATGAAGACCGCTTCGGCGTGACCGACCTTGTGTCCGAGGTGCCTGCCGGAGGACTTCCGATGGCCGGACTCATGAAGAACGAGCCCATGACCGGCGAGTATCCGGTGCTCACCATCAGCACGCTGACCCTCACCAGGGCCGTATCCCGCCTGCGTTTCGTGTTCTGCCAGATGACGGAAAACGGCAACCCTGAGGATGTG
>JAEEGK010026583.1_pt1 | contig 11765 bp, 6 predicted proteins | sample 8958771 | NCBI WGS metagenome assembly JAEEGK01 (sample SAMN16246547, study PRJNA631951) | gut metagenome | biome: gut microbiome; feature: rumen; material: SC-attached | host: Bos | place: Iran: Karaj | collected 2018-10 | reverse complement strand
GGAACTAACACAGAAAATCAAGGAACGAATACAGAAAATCAGGGAACAAATACAGAAAATCAGGGAACAAATACAGAAAATCAGGGAACGAATACAGAAAATCAAGGAACGAATACAGAAAATCAGGGAACGAATACAGAAAATCAGGGAACAAATACAGAAACTCAAGGAACGAACACAGAAAATCAAGGAAATGATCAAAATTTAAACGAACCTACTGATCCAAACGAAAATGGAGGAGGAGAAAATAATAACGAAATGAATACTCAAGGAAGTTCATCAGAAGATGATGTAATAGCAAAATATTTATTTCATGAATGCGATAATAATTATTTTTCAGAACAATTAGGTTTTTCAAACACAGTAACAGAAGGTTTATCAGCAACATATTGTTTAAATTATTCTGAATTAAGCAACGAACAATTAAATTTTACTCTTTCTCCTTTGAATCCTTTAGGAATAAGTTCAAATCCTTTAACATTCACTTTTGAACAAAAATGTAAAGACACAGTTTGTACAAATCAAGAAAATCAACGTTATAATAGAATTATAAAACAAATTAAAACACTTAAAGTTTTTATTAAATCTCGAATTACTAATCCTTTAGATATGGAAAATCCACTTCAATCTCAAGTTAATACTTTTACATTAACTCAATCGCATTTAGGATCAACATTATATTTTAAAAAAAATTTAGTAACAACTGATTCGAGTTTAATTCCTTATTTAGTTGGAGCGAAAAAATTAGAATTTTTATCTTTTGATTATGAAAAAGAAAATACAAATAGCGATGCAAATACTTTTTATTTAAATTTTGCTTTAAGTAATACAAAAGGTTATTTAACAAGAAATTATGAAAAATTAGATTCTTCTTTAGCTAATTTTTTAGCTGTTTTTAATGCATTAGAAATTGTAGGAAAAATTTTAACATTTTTTTTTGCTTCTTTTTCAAATGAAATTTTTATTTTTAATTATATATTAAAAGATCGATTATTAAAAAAAAATAAGAATTTTTTTGGAAAAAATCCGCCAAAAAAAATAAAATTTAATTCAAATGATAATTTTATAACAAATAATGAATTAAAAACAAACGAAGAAAATTCTAATGAAGAAAAAAATAATTTAAATTTAAATAAAAAAAATTCATTATTATTATTAAATAAAAATTCAAAATTTAAAAATAATAATAATAATAATAAAAAAAAAGAAAATGAATCAATTTTTTCAAATCAAAATTTTCGACAAAATTCAAACACATCTTCATTAAATGAAATTAATTTAAATGAAAAAAATAAATTAAATGAAAATAATAATAATATTGATAATAATAATTTCATTTCAAATATTAAAATTAAATCTTCAGAAACATCAGAAAATTTTATAACAAACACACAAATTTATGAAAAGAAAAAAAATAATTATGATGATGATGATTTTGAAGAAAATAAAATTGAATTAAATTTTTTTAAAAATTTTTGGTCTGTTGTTTTAATGTCATTCGATAAAGAAAAATCAAGATTTAATGATGTTGAAGATTCAATAAGAAAAATTAAATTAATTCAAAATATTTTTGATTCTTCTGTTTATATTAATATGTTTTTTGATATAATGAGAATTAAAAAAATTATTTTTAATGAAAAACAAGAAAAATTATTTAATTCTATTCATTTTAGTTTAAATGAAATTAATGATTACATTAAAATTTATCAAAATAATAAAGAATTTTTAACTAAAGAAGAAATAATTAAAACTAAAATTAGTTTGTCTAATGAAAAACAAAATAAATTAACAACGAATATTTTTAATATTTTAAATGAACAAATGAATTTTAAATCTAAATAAAAATTAATTATTTATAATCTATAATTATAAATATAATTTAATTATGGGTATTATTAATAAATAATGTTAAAATTACTTAAAAATTTATAAATAATAATAAAAAATTTATAAAAAATTTGATTAAATTTCATTTTCATTCTTTTTTTTCACTATTTTCTTCAATATTATTTAATATTTGATTATTATTATTATTTTTTTCATTTTTTGATATAAAATTATTTTTTTTTTTAAAATAATTATCAATACTACTTACAATAGTTTTATATTCATTAATATTATTTTTTTCATCAAAAACTTTGAATAATATTTTAAATATTTCTTTTTGAATTTTATTTAATAAATTTTCTAACATTTCATTAATTAATTCATATTTATTTAATTGTTCAGGTAATAATTTAATATCTTTTAAATTATTATCAATTTTATTAAATTCATCAAATTCATCAATCATATTTTTATTTTTTTCTTCCAAATTTTCTAAAATATTAATATTTTCTTTAATAATTTTTAAATTTTTTTCTTTATTTTTTTCTATTTCATTTAAATTAATTAAATTTGATTTTATTGTTTTTACTTTATTTAATAAAAAACTTATTTTTTTATTCAAATTATTTTGATTTAAATCAACATCAAAAATTTCAATTTTTTTATTTTCTCTTTTTGAATTTTTAACTTCAATTAAATCATTAGAAACAATTTGTTTATACAATTCACAACTTTTTAATAAATTTTCTAAATATAAATTAATAACTTTATGACAAAAATGTTTTGAAAATTTATTATTTCTACATTTATTACAAATAAAATAACAACAATCTCTACAAAAATAATTTATTTTTTCATTTTGACAATTTTCACATAAATAATTAGAATAATAATATTCATTATTATTATTTTTTTTCAAATTATTTTCATTAAAATATTTTGTATTAAAAGGAATGAAAAATGAAATTTTTTTATTTTTGTTTATAAATGATTCTTTTATTAAAATATTAACATGAGAAATGTTATTAAAAAATTTTTCAAAAGTTAAATCTAAAAAAGGTGTTAAATCTTTATTTTTATAAAATAATCGATATCTTTTTTTAATATTAAATATTTTCCCAACTTCAAAATATAAATTATTTATTAATTTATTTCTTGGAAAAAAAATAGTTGAATTTTTATTATTATAAATTAATGTAAATTTTATTTTATTATTATAATTTTCCATAAAAAAAAATTATAAAATTCAAATTTATAAAATATTATTTTATTAAAATTCATAATAATTTTTATTTAAAATAAATAAATAAAATGATAATTAAATAATTTATAAAATAATTTTTTAAACAATAGAAAAAATAATTTTTTTAATAAAAAAAAATTATTTTTTAATTTTCAAAAATATTTACAAAATTAAAATTCATTTGACGTTACTTTTGAAATTATTAAATTTTCTCTTTTTTTTAAACTAATTCTTATATCATTAGTTTCTTCAACATCAAATCTAATTTCTTCTAAAATTTCAGCCAAATTTTTTAAAGTATTTTTATCATTATTAATATCACCATAAAAAGCATTAATACATATTCCATTTTCTTTATTTAATTTAAAAGTTTGTGGTAAATTATCAACAATTAAAATTTTATTCATATCTCTCCCTAATTTTTTTAAATCTTTCACAAAATCATTTCCTGCTATAGTAGCATGTTGTCTATATAATTTATATTCAAAGTATTTCTCTTTTTTTTCAATTATATTAATTATTGGATCTACATATTCAGGAGTTCCAAAAGAAAATAAAATTAATTCATAAATTTTTTTCATTCTATTTAAAAATTCATATAAATATGGTCTTATAATTAAAGTTCGTTTGTTGTTATTTTTTGAATGACGAACATAAATTAATGTTTCATCTAAATCTAAAACTAAAGTATATTTATATAAATTATTATTAATTTTTGGAAGAAAATAAGAATTAAAAGGTGATTTTAATTTTATATTTAACATATTATTATTATTATTATATGAATATGTATCATTATTATTATTATAATTACTTTCATTATAATTATCATTATTATCAAAATTATTATTATCATCATTATTATTATTATTAATATAATCTTTAAAATTTATTCTATATGAAATTATATAAGATGAATTTGGATCAGGAATTCTAAATAAAAATATGTTAAAAAATTTTTTTATATCTTCAAAAGAATAAGTTTCAGTAAATTTAAGTCCATCATAAAAAAATGAAGCAATAATATTTTTTTTTTCATATATTTTATTAATATTCATTTCTAAAGAAAAAGGAAATTTATATTCATTCATATTAGGAAAATAATCATATGCATAAATATTATCAATTATTAATTTATAATAATTACAAATTTCTTTTATATTATGATTTAAAATTTGAATAATTTTATATTCATCTAAATCATTTTTATTTAAATTCATACTCAAATTGTTTTTGATAATATTATATAATTTTTCATACCAAATGTAATTTTCACTAGTCATTTTTGTTTTATGTAAAATAAATCTTAATAATATTAAAAAATTAAAATGAATTAACTTAAAAATAGATTTCAAAATTATAGAAACTTTATTTAAATTATTATCATATGAAATATCATAACATAAACAATAACATAATAATTCTATTTTAAAAAAATATATTATATTTTTTCTATTATTAGAATCTAAAAATAAATCTTCAATGTTATAATATAAATTCGATTGGAAAAAAGAATTTAACCATTCAAAACATTCATTATGAGCTGCTTCAAAATTATTTAATTTATATAAAATATTTCTTAATTTATTTTCTAAAATATATAAATTTTCTATATCAAAAGAAATATAATCTACATAATAATTTAATTTTATTGAATTTAAATTTATTATTTTTTCTTTTGAAACATAAATATTTCTATGAGTTTTAATATTTTGAATTGTATTAAATTTATTATTATTTTCTATATTTTGATTACTATAAGAACGTTTATGATTATAATTTTGAATTACATTATTATTATAATTATTATTGAGTTTTTTATAATAATTAAAATTATTAAAAATATTATTATTTTTGTTTATTTTTTTTAATGTTATATTATTATTATTATTAAAATTATTATCTGAAATATTAAAATTTATTTTTTTATTATTTTTTTCTTTAAAATTATTTTCATTTTTTGTTGAAATATTTATTGTTTCTAAATTTGTATTTTTTAATTTATTATTTATTAAATTAATTCCAAATCCTAATTTATTTAATTCTTTTCTATTTTTAAAAATACTATTATTTAAATTATTTTCATCATTATTTGAAATATTATTTTCTGAAGTTGTATTTAAAGTATTATTAAAAGATTTATTTTGAGGAGTACTATAAGAACGTTTATTATTTGTTTTATAAATATTTGAAAAAGAATCATTTAAATTTTTACTTGCTTGATGTAATAAAAATCTATAAGTTGCTTTTGGATTATTATTCATAAAAATATTATTATTAAAACTTTGATCAGAAAAAGATAAATTTGTGTCTTTATTTGTAATATTAGAACTTAAAGTTGCAGGAGAAAAATATTTTGAATTATTATTATTATTATCAGATTTTTCTGATTTTGATAAATTATTTAATTTATTTATAAGATTAATTCCATTTAAATAAGAAAATTTTTTTTCAGATAATAACATTTTATTATATTTATTGTTTTTATAATCATAAAAATTTTTCGTTTCAGTATTTAATTGTGAATTATTATCGTTTATTTCATCTTTTATATTATTGTTATCATTTTTAATTTTATTTTTCCATAATAAAGTTCGATTTATTGTTATTTTAGTTCTCAAATTAGGTTGATTCATTGTTGGATTATAATAATTAACATTTTTATTTCTTGATTTTTGTAAAGTTTTATTAACTAAAAGTGGTTTATTTAAATCATTTTTTTCATTATTTTTTTCATTCATTATTAATTTTATTATTATTATTATTTTATTATTATAAATAAAGAATTATTTCAAATAAAAATTTGTAAATATTAATAAACTGAAATATTATATTTTGTAAATTAATTAATAAAATGGGTATAATTTGTTCTAAATTAAATGATTGTATTGAATTTATCTTTCATAAATCTAGCAATTTTAAAAATAATCAATATAATAATTCTTTAGATATTAATTATAATTTTAAACAAGAAAAAAGAATTCCTTTGATAGATGTTGTTAAAGTAGATGAAAATAAATTAAATGATAATGATAATTTAATGAATAATAGTTTTCAACATAAAGATTTTTCAAAAAAAATTAGTTTAAAAGATTTCAAAATATTAAAAAAATTAGGAAAAGGTGCTTTTGGAAAAGTTTTATTAGTTCACAACGAAGAATTAAATAAATATTTTGCAATGAAAATTTTAAAAAAAAAATTTATTGAAAAAAATAAACAACAATTTCATGTAAAAACAGAAAGAAAAATATTAGAAATAATTGAACACCCTTTTGTAGCAAAATTATATTATGCATTTCAAAATTCAGAAAAATTATATTTGTTAACAGAATATATGCCAGGAGGAGAAATGTTCTATCATTTACATAAAGACATTTATTTTAGCGAAGAAAGAACAAAATTTTATATAAGTGAAATAATTTTAGCATTAATTTATTTACATAAAAATAATATTATTTACAGAGATTTAAAACCAGAAAATATTTTATTAGATGAACAAGGACATATTAAATTAACTGATTTCGGATTAAGTAAAATTGTTAATAATATAAATAAAGATAAAACATATACCATATGTGGAACACCTGAATATGTTGCTCCCGAAGTGTTATTAAATAAAGGATATAATAAAAGTGCTGATTGGTGGTCTTTAGGTATTGTTTTATATGAAATGTTATGTGGTGAGACACCCTTTAAAGAAGCAAGAGAACGGTTAGATATCAATATTTATTATAAGCCTATATATCAAAATAAATTAATTAGTGATATTGCTTTTGATTTAATTCAAAAATTATGTGAAATAAATGTTAATTTAAGATTAGGGTCTTCTGAAAATGAATTTGAAGAAATTTCTAAACATAAATTTTTTAATGGAATTGATTGGAAAAAATTAGAAAATAAAGAAATTAAACCTTCTTTTATACCTATAATAACAAATATGGAAGATGTAAGAAATTTTGATAAGCAATTTACTGAAACAGATCCTTTAAGTATTCCAGAGAGATTAAATTATTATAAAAATAAATTAGGAGAAAAAAATGTTGAAATGAAAAAGATTGAAAAATCTTCAGAAAATAATAGTGTAATAAATAAAAACCCTAAAGAAAAAACTTATGAAGATTTCACATATAATACATATTTAATGAAAAAAGAAAATAATTGATATTAAATTTAATTATATTTTTATAAATAAAATATATGTAATTCTATTTTTAAATTATTTAAATCATTTTAATTTGAAATATAAATATTTTTTAAAACTTTTAATTTAAATATTAAAATAAATATTTAATTAATTATAATCATAATTATAAAAAAATATTGATATAAAATATTTATATACATTAAATCTAAATAAACTAGAAAATAAAAAAAATAAAATAATCGGCCATATCATTAAAGTTACATATTTATTTTTTCTCACAAAAGGTAAGCTAAAATATCCCATAAACATATTATAACAATAATATAAAATTCCTAAACACAATAATCCATTTGTTATTAATACTTGTAAAAAATAATAATCTTTTGAACATAAAGGTAAAAAAATATAAGGAATAATTATACAAAAAAAATACATTGGAACAAATCCATTACAATGAATATCAAAAGCATAAATAAATTCAACTGTTTGCATTATATTACTATTAAAATATTTATCAATTAATATTTTTGAAATAAATGAAATGATAAGTCCAAAAGTTATTAAAAATACAAAAGATTGAATAAAAAATATATTAAATATTTTAAAAAAACTAAAATAACCAAAAGCTAATGAATAACTTATTGAAGAAATAAATAAATATAATATAATTAATAATAAAAAACCAGGATCATCTCTTGCATATTTATTTTTTAAATGTTTTCTCATTTTTGACATTTCTATTAATTCTTTAGGTACAAAACAATATAAAATATTAAGATAAGCTAAATAATAATCAATTTGTTTAAAATGATACATTTTTTTTAAAAAATCAATAAATGAATAGCAATATTCTTCATTACTAACACATTTTAATATTAAATTATTCAAATTTTGAATAGGTGGAAGTGGAAGAGGAATTGCATGATTATTATCAGAATTTTTATTTGATTTATTTAATTTATTAAGCTCATTTGATATAGATAAATTATTATCATCAGGTAAATTTTTATTTATTTCATCTTCTAAAAAATTATTTTTATTTTTAATATCTTCTATATTTTCATTCATTTATAAAATATTTAATTTATATAAAAAAAATATTTAAAATAAAATTTATAATTAAAGCTTAAATATTATTAATTATTAAAATTTTTTAATAATAAAATGTTAAATAAAACTGATATTTTTCCTGAAATTGAAAATCGTCCAAATCTTATAAAAAAATCTATTTTAAAAGAAAAAGAAAATTTAAATTTATATTTACCATTAAATATACCTTTTTATAAAAAAGATATTGAAAGTAATGTTTTAAATAAACAAAAAAATAAAAAATTAATTACAAAAAATAATGAAAATATAAATAATAATGAAATCTATTCAAAAAAATTAATTATAGATAAAATAAAACAAAAAAAATATGTAGAATATCTATATGAAGATCCTAATAAAATTAATATAACTGATTATGTTAAAAATATTCGTTTGGATATAAAAAATGAACATAAAAAATTAATTAAATTGGAAAAAGAAAATAATGAAAATATTTATAAATTAAATGGAGATAAAAAAACAGATGCTGTTCCTTTTAATTTAAATAAATTAAAAAAAAAAGTTCATGATATTGTTAAAAGTGTTGATGTAGATTTTAAACATAAAATAAAAGATAAATATAAATTAGCAAATAATTATAAAGAACATGCAATATTAAAGAAAAAAAATTCTAAAACATATGATGATTTTTGTCAAGTTGAAAAAAGTAGAGATATTTTATTTTTACAAAAAGTTATATTAAATATTGAATATAATAATGTTGTAAATAAAAATAAAAGCAAAATATCAAAAAATGATGATATTTTTTATAGAGCAGGAAATTATTTAATAAATGAAAATATAGATTATAAAAAAAATAATAGTAATAATAAAGAAAATAAATTAAAAATGAGTAGACGAAATTTACAAGAAAAGATAAATAAAATTTGTTCGACTTTTACAATTTCAAATAAAATTTATCACACAGAAAGTACTGATTTAACAAATGAAAAAGAAAATAATAAAGAAAATGAAATAAGCAAAACATTAGAAATTGAAAATAAAGATGATTTTGATAAAGATTTACAAGAAAAAAATCATATTTTATTTTTAAATAGATATCAAAATAATAAAAAAGCTATTAAAAAAGAAGAAAACAAACATTTTAATAAAATGATATTCAATAAAAATCAAATTGAACAATTAATAGAAAGTAAAAATCATTTATTTATTAATAAATTAAAATATGATTATCAAGAAAAAATGAGTAATTTAGGAGTAAAAAAAATAAGCGAAAAAAGGACACATATAAATAATAATGATGAAAAAATAAAAAATAAAAATTTAAAAAAAATTAAAAAAATTGGTAAAAAAATTTATATTGTTGTTGAAGATGAGGAAGATGGGAATAAATCAAATTTAAACCAATATTCTTTGGAAAATTATATTAAATTAAATGATAAAAAATCTTTAGAATAAGAGATTTAAATATATAAGATAAAATAAAATAGAAATTAAAAATTGAATTAACAAAATTTATTTTAATATATAACAATATTTTAAAAATTTAAAATATAAAAAATTTAATATAATATCTATTTATAAAATTTATATTATTAATTTATTTTATATTTAATAAATAAAAATATTTTTAATTCAAATTAATCATCTAAAGATACAAAATTAATTGTAATAATATAAATATAAATTTTAAAATTTGTTTTAATTATATTTATAAATATAATAAAAATAGTTTATTGCAAAAATTTTATATTATAATTATTAAAAATACCGATTAATTTTTCTTATAAAAAATAGAAATATTAATATTAAGGAAAATGATTAAGTGAGGTTTTTAGTATTAAAAATTTAAAATTTAATATATTAATACAATGATAAATAATATACAATTATCATTGATTTAAGAAAATTTTGGGTTGAAATTAAATAAGATTTTTTGTTACCTTAAATAAAATTATTTAAATAGTGAATTAAATAGGTTTTGAGAAGATTAATTTATTTTTTAAAATCTTAAATATAAATACTTATAAAGATTTAGAATATAAAAAAATATAAATCAATATTTAATTAAATTTAACAAATAATTAAAATTTTTCAATTAATATTTAAAAAATCAAAATAAAAATTTTTATTTTAAATTAAATTAATATATAAATATTTTATTAAGTTTAAATTAAAAATAAATAATATTATTGAAAATAATTATTTAAAAAAAATTTTTATATTATTATTATTATTTTATAGTTGATAAATTATTCATTTCTAATTCAAATTCTGCTCTAATTATCATATTATTCATTGTGTTTTTACTCAAATTATAACAATTTAATTGTATTAATTCACTATAAATTAAAACAGAAATTAAATCAAATAAACTTATAAATATTATTGAAATATTATAAAAATTGCTATTTTTTTTAATAAAAAGATTATAAAAATTAGAAATACTTATACGCATTAAAATTGCAAAACCATAATAAATAGGATTAAATAAAAATAATACAATAATAAGAATATAATTATTTAAAAAATAAATAACAATAAAAATAAAATAATATAAAAGATTAGATGAAGAAAAATCTAAATATTTAAAAAAATTTCCAATAAAAAATGATTTATATATACATAAATATATAAAATATAATATTCCTTCTGATATAAAATAAATTAGATACATATCCATATAATAAAATACATTTAAATATTTTATTATATTGATATCTAATGAAAATAATGCATATAAAATAATTCGACTTAAATTAACTTTTAAATTATTAATAAATTCTTCTTTATATTCATAAAGATTAAAAATATTTTTTATTATTAAAACAAACAACAAAATGAAAATTGAAATATAATGAAAATTATAAAATTTTGTATTAGAAATAATTTGATATAAAATAAATAAAAATATCGGATAATATTCATCGTAATTAAATTTAGAAAATTCAGGAGTGTAAAAATAATCAGATGTTTGATAAATATTCATTGTAAAAAAATTTAAAAAAGAAGAAGAAAATATAAAGAAACAAATCTGAAATTTTGAATATTTATCGAAATAATTTATTTTTTTTACAATAAAAAAATTACTCACAGCTTTTGACAAATTAATTTCATTTTCATTTTTTTTATTTTTAAATAACAATTTTTTATTCAATAAATAAGGAATAAACAAAAATAATTTTGAAATATATTTAAGAAAATCAAAATTACATTCATATTTGGTATAATCATATTTTAATAAATTATATATTTTTTCACTTATTTCTTCTCTAAATAATTGAATTACAACTAATAAAGCAACAAAAATTAAATTTTTATTTATATAAAATTTCTTCATTAAAAAAAATATTTATTAAATATATTCTAAATTTTAAATAATAAAAATTTTTTTTATTATTTAAAAAAATTTTAAATATTAAATAAAAATTAAAATATATTATTTATTGTTTATTAATTTATGAAAGATTTTATTGGGGATTGGGGATTGGGGATTGGGGA
>JAEEGK010026581.1_pt1 | contig 11766 bp, 8 predicted proteins | sample 8958771 | NCBI WGS metagenome assembly JAEEGK01 (sample SAMN16246547, study PRJNA631951) | gut metagenome | biome: gut microbiome; feature: rumen; material: SC-attached | host: Bos | place: Iran: Karaj | collected 2018-10 | reverse complement strand
TCGCAAGTCCGTTTACGTTGTTCTTAGTCAAATTCACAAAATACGGAAGAATCAAGCCCAGTTCAAAATTCGGCATGACCGTATAACGGGAGCCGATATAAGGCGTGAGCCACATGCGATCCCCCCGCTTGAAAAATTCGGTACCAACGGCCATTTCACCCTTGTGATCTTCAAGGACAGGGAATTTGTCCCAAGTTGCAAAAGATGCTGTTGCACAAAAAGCCGCAGCAAGACATAGTTTTTTCAACATATAAATCCTCCTTTTTATTGATTTAATTCTGTATTTTATCAAGGAATATACAAAACAAGCAAATTACAGAAAAAATGATTACCAATGTTTTTAAGTAAATTTTTTTGCTTTCAAATACAAAAAGCCCAGCTTAATTGCTAGGCTTTTTTATAATCAAAAATTTCAGTTTGTTCTATCGCTTATTACATGAGCGTTGCACAATTTGTGCTTTCGTCATATCACGATAATTTCATATCGCTCAGGCGAGTACTCTCGACCCGATCAAATTCCAGCTGGATTTCGGCGGAGGGTTCCTTGGTGCAAAGGCTAACAACAACAATCGTCACAAACGAAAGCACAAAGCCCGGCACGAGTTCGTAAATCTGGAAGATTTCAGCGGAGAATCCGGAGAGGTAGAATTTCCAGACAAACGTCGTAAGGCCGCCCACAAGCATACCGCTGATAGCGCCTGCGAGAGTCGTGCGCTTCCAGAAGAGGGCGAGCAGCATAATCGGGCCAAAGGTGGCACCGAAACCGCCCCAGGCAAAACTCACGAGGCTCATCACCACGTCGAGGAAGCTCTTGCCTTGCTTCACACCGTCAGCACTCGGAGCGCCCTGCATCGCGACAATCACAGCGACAAGCGTAATGAGCACGACAACGCCACGGCTCACCCACATCACTTCCTTGTTGCTTGCGTTCTTGCGGAACAAATGCTTGTAAAGGTCGTTACTGAATGCAGAAGCGGAAACCAGCAGCTGCGAGTCGGAGGTACTCATAATCGCAGCAAGAATGGCTGCCATGAGAATCGCGGCAATCGCCGGATGGCAAAGCGCCTGGCAGAGAATCATGAAAATACGTTCCGGGTCATCAACGGTGATGCCATGAGCCGTCACGTAATAGCGACCGAGGAGAGCAATCATCACGACTGCGGCAAGGCAGATAATCACCCAAGTCATGGCGATACGGCGGGAATCCTTGATTTCTTCGGCGTTCTTGATGGACATGAAGCGCACGAGAATATGTGGCATGCCAAAGTAGCCAAGTCCCCATGAGAGGCTAGAAATCAGTGCAATAAGCCCAATGGACTTGCCCGTCGTCGCATTCGTGAAAAGGCTCATCAAGTACGGATTCTGGGCGTTCACGGCGTCAATCGTCGAGGCAAAACCGCCCGAGCCGTTCATGATCATCAGCGGAATCACAAGCACCGCAATCAGCATCATTGAAGCTTGAATAAAGTCTGTCCAGCACACGGCAAAGAACCCGCCCATGAACGTGTAACTCACCACCACGACCGCACCAAGGATAAGCCCAGTCGTATAGCTCATGCCAAAGATAGTTCCGAACAACTTAGCGCAGGCGACAAAGCCGGAGACCGTGTAGAACAGGAAAAACGCAAGAATGAAAATCGAGGCAATGACGCGGATGATTCCCTTCTTGTCGCGGAAACGGTTCGAGAAAAAGTCCGGGAGCGTAATCGAATCGCCGCAGAAATGGCTGTACTTGCGCAACCTGCGACCGACGATTTTCCAGTTAAAGTAAGTGCCGATAACAAGGCCGATTCCAATCCAAGCTTCGGAAAAACCGCTCACGAAAACGGCACCCGGAAGGCCCATCAAAAGCCAGCCACTCATGTCGGAGGCCTGGGCAGACATGGCGACCACCCACTTGTTCATGCCGCGGTTGCCGAGGTAATAGGCGTTCAGGCTGTTCGCCTTGCGGGAGAAATACGCCCCAATGCCAAGCATCATCAACAGATAAAGGATAAAGACGACTAACGTCATAAGACCTCCAAATTGTTTTTTATAAAGTTAAAAATAATATTCTATAAATAAAGATGATTGTCAGAACAAAACTTGACAGGATTCTTCCGACCCTTGGTCGTCAGAATGACGAGACTTCGGAGCAACTATATTTCGCGGAGTTGGCGGTTATAGACAATCCGTTTGCCCTTGACTCCGTCGGTCGCGCATACATGGTCTACAGGCGGCTTGAGCAAATTCGCCACAAGATGCGCAGCGACAGTCTCCGCACGCACCGGACGGAAATGCGCCGGCACCCATTCCGGATGCGCCCCGAAAAGTTTTTGCATCAGCTCTTCGCCAAAGCGCTTGTCCTTGTGTTTTCCCAAGAGCAACGACGGACGCACGAGCGTAAGCGTTTCAAAGCCCATCATCGTCAAGCCCTCTTCGAGCATCCCCTTTAGGCGATTGTAGAAAAACGGCGAATGCGAGTTCGCGCCCATCGCGCTAATACAAATAAAATGCTTTACACCCTGCCGTTTGGCAAGCGCTGCAAGCGTAAGCGGTAAACGCAAATCGATTTTTTCTTGGGCAGCCTTGCTCCCCGCCTGCTTGAGCGTTGTCCCCAAGCAGCAGATTACGGCGTCGCGGCCGCTAAAATTGGCACAAACACTCGACGCCCACTGTTCTTCGGGGCGAGCCCCTAGCAGGTCGTCAAAATCGACAACTTCAAAATTGAACTTTGCAGCCCCCTGCAAAACGCCCATCTGTCCCAAATCAGGGATTGAACGCACTGGGCAATACACACTTTCGGCCTCGCCCAACTGGGCTAGCAGGCGCACGACATTCTTGCCGACAAGTCCTGTAGAGCCAAGGAGCGCTATTCTCATTGAACGGATTCGTCCACTTCGTCTTTGGGAATCATCCAACCGACTTCATCACCACGAACCGGGAGCGCCGTCACAGCGCCCGCTTCATCAACAATCACGGCAATGCCCGAGAGGTAATTCACCCAACGGTAAGGCGTTTCATAAACCTTCAAGTTAATGGTCCTGTTCGAGACAAAGGCGACCAGCGGTTCAACAAGCATGTCGTGGCTGACGAGGATGCTTACACGTTTCCACTTCGGCATGTTCGGAACAATGACCTCGCTCAAGAACTGTGTACCACGCGGGAAGAAATCATGGAAGTAAGTCGAGAGCGTTGGAGCCAAGGCTGCCGGATAATCAGCACCATAAGAATACATGGCAATAAACTTCGGGTTACCACCTCTCTTGGATACATACGCATCCAACGTATCGCTAGGCACCGTCAAGAAATAGCTACCATTGATGCCATCCCACGTCACGACTTCGATGTTTGTTTCACCACGACCTGCAGCAATGTTCTCGCAAGTCGCACGGGTACGCAAGAAGTTCGTCGAGGAGTAATAGAACGGTTCGTCACCCACAAGCTTAGCACCAAGCGTCTGAGCCATTTGGATACCAATCGGAGTCAGCGAAGATTCCGTACCCAAGTTATTCTTTTCGCGCTTGGAATGGCGAATCACAAAAGCAATCTTGCTCGTCTTCGGAACGGCCTTATACACATCACCCATGTCATAGAAGCCGTCGGCGTCAGGAGCCAAAGCAAGCGTACCCGGAGTCGTCGCAAAAGTGAACGTTCCGTTGTTGGCAGGCGGAGTTACGGCAGAACTTGCAGGTGTCGCCGCATCGGACGAGCTCGCCGGAGTATCAGGGCCAGGAACCGTTGCGCTCGAAGCAGGAACAGCAGCACTTGAAGTCGCGTTGGGAACACTTACGCTAGACGAAAGCGGATTATCGACAGGCTGATTTTGCTGCACACTCGATGAAGAGGCTACACCCGGATTCGGGGCGACAGGAATAGCACTGGAAGAGTCGTCGCCACAGCCGGCAAAAGTGCAAAGCCCAACAAAAAGGGCGCCCATAATGTACTTAGCTGACAAATTTTTCATATTCAAGTATTCCTTAGTCACTAACATTGAAATTTAGATTATTCCCTAAAATTTCCTCGTAAATTTTTATAATTCTGGCTGAAATCCACCCAAAAGCGCATAAATAATGCGCATCATCACAAAAAAGCGCTATATTTAAACCGTAACTTTTACAAGAGGCTGGATGTTATCTAGTAAATATTGGTTCATTGTTTAGTGCCTTGGAAGACGAATGTTTTCAAGGCGGTCTTCCAAGGTGGTTGTGCCTATTCACACAAAAATTTTGGAGATAAACAATGAAAAAATACAATATCCGCACGGAACAACCGCGCGACTTTAAAATCGTCGAAAATCTCACCCGAGAAGCATTCTGGAACGTTTACCGTCCCGGCTGTGTGGAGCATTTTGTCCTCCACCATTACAGGAACGACCCAAGCTTTATCCCGGAACTCTCGCTCGTCATGGAAGTTGACGGACAAATTATCGGACACGTGATGTACGCGTGGTCGAAAATCGACGCCGACGACGGACGCAAAATACGCATGATGACCTTCGGGCCCATCAGCATCCACCCCGACTACAAGCGACAGGGATACGGCAAGGCGCTCCTCGACTATTCCATGGAACTCGCGCGCAAAATGGGCGGCGGTTGCCTGCTTATCGTCGGGAACATCAGATTCTACGGTAAGAGCGGATTCGTCCCCGCTTACACCAAGGGCATCCGCTACGCCGACGACCCGAACAGCGACGCGCCATACTTCTTGTGCAAGGAACTCGACGAGGGATTCTTGGACGGAGTGACAGGCTCGTACAAAGACCCCGAGGGTTATTTCGTAACCGAGCGAATGCCCGAAGAATTCGAGAAGTACGAAGCTAGCTTCCCGCCTAAGGAAAAGCTAGTGCTCCCCGAACAATTGTAATAGCAAAGGCAGCTCGCGAGATGCGGGCTGTTTTTTCAGGCATCAACATAACCAAAATTTTACATTAATGTTTTTTGTTCGTTTTTAGGGCAATAAAAGCACTATTTTACAGCCAAAACCACATCAATCCCAATAAACACAAGCATTCCGCGAGATTTCCGCCTCAAAGCTCCAACCCCTTGCATGAGAGATTGCAGTGAAAATAATTTAAAGCCACAAAGTAAAACAATTCTCTCAGGAGCAAACATGGGCGTATTCATTTCTCTCCACGCATCAAATAAGATAGACCCAGTACAATGGGAAAAAGCATACGAAGAAACACTCATTCTTGTAGATAAGTTTAATCTTATTGAATTTCAGGAATTTGAAAAATTCGATTGTAAATACACAGCGGCAATCAAAAGCAAAGAACGGGAGAGCTCTTACGGAATCGGCTGGAAAACTGTAGGCGATGGCGTTTTTATGGCTACCGCCGAAGATTTCTTTTTACCACGTGATATCGGGAAAACAAAAGAAAATGAAAAATACTGCGACCCACTAATGTACATCTATGCTCAAGAAGGAGGCATCGAATTCGAAAACCCATATGTAAGGGGGCTACATTATCTTTGGGATAGTAAAACTCAAGGTGAACCATATCATACCGCGCTCCTTGCCATAGCCTGTCTTTTGGATGATCGCTTGAATGGTGAGGTGGTATGCGGCAGTGACATTACCTACGGACAATGCAAACACGCCGTAGAAGTGGCTAATAAAATTCTGAAGAAAAAGATTGGCATGCCTTTGCGTTGCCGAATAGAAGACCTTTATAAAAGGGTCCGCCAATTACCCCTCGACGCAGACCAAATGCTTGATGCATTTGCTGCAACGTATTTGGGGATAAAAGATGAACAATACTATAAATTTGTCGAAGAGCACTTTTCTGACGAAAAACAATATCTTTTCGTCAAAAAGAAGATGTTCGGCGACTACTTGGGAACAATCGGTTATGCAGATAACATTCAGGAGATTCTATCGTATAACATTCCCATTTCAAAGATTTGTTCAGCTTTTTTAGAAATGGAACCCGAAAAAAAAATTAAAAATGATAGCGAAGATCCTTTCAAACATTTTATCAAGGACATCCTCGACACAAACATTTATTTGCAAGAAAAGGATATGCGCGATTGTCTGAAAGCAAATGAGAACACCGCAGAAATCATGAGTGTCGAAAAACTTCTAGCTGGCGTCATGTTCTTGTCCGCACGCAATCGCAGCGTTGCCCGCTACATACCTTTAGAAAACTTAAAATCTCAACTAATTTCGGTGCTCGGGGACAAATGCAATGTATCCGAAATCATCGATAAATATTTCGAAGAAAAACAGAAACAACTGGCGAAAAGAAAAAAAGACTACTGCACAGAACTAAACGATGCTCACGATGCACTTAATAAAAAAAATGAAGAAACAAGAGAAAAATATGACATAAGCGATTCTGAACATTTTATTTTCTATGAAAAAGGAAATTCGCTCTCTCCGGAAATACAGAAAGTTATTAAAGCGGACACAACATTTTTCAAGGGAATTCTGCAAGAGCCCACATTTTCAGAACTTTATCAGAAAGATTATAAAGAACAATGTCGCTTTCTTGAAATGCAAAACCGATCACTCAAGCTGATGAACTCCGTGTGGCTTAAAATTTTCGAAGACATCAAAAACAATCCTGACAGCTTTAAGCGATACTATCCCATGGTGAGAGTCAAAATCACAAACAGCACAACTCATAATTTCATCAGAGCCTACGTAGAAAACGATGATTTCTATGAAATGAGCCAAACGATTACACTTCAGTGAAAATATCATGCACATCGATAAATTAGAATCTCAAAACATCGATTTCAAAAAAACATGGCACGATGAGTATTTAAAATGGGTTTGTGCTTTTGCGAACACCGAAGGGGGAACGCTCTATATCGGAGTAGAAGATAACGGCAAAGTCTGCGGAGTCAAGGATGCCCACAAATTGAGCGAAGATATTCCTAATAAAATTCGCAATTCAATGGGAATCATTTGCGATGTAAATTTGTTTAATGACAACAGTCTCCATTATTTCGAAATAAAAATTGACAAATATCCAGTGCCAATAAGTTACAGAGGACGCTACTACAAACGTTCCGGTTCAACCGTTCAAGAATTAAGCGGAGTAGAAATCAACAAGCTTACGCTTTTTATGCAGGGACGCACATGGGATTCTATTCCTGTTCCTGAAATTACAGAAACCGACTTGGATCCTAGCGCTTTAAGTCTATTCAAAAAGAAAGCGATAGAATCACAACGACTCGATAAAAAATCCATAGGAAAATCAGTACAAAACCTGCTTCAAAATCTCCGTTGCACAGAAAGAAATTTTATGACAAGGACAGCAATGATGTGTTTTCACCCAGATCCAGAAAAATGGGTTACTGGAGCTTACATCAAAATCGGCTTTTTCGCATCCGAAGCAGATATTCTGTATCAAGATGAAATTCACGGTCCTTTATTGACACAGGTTGAACGGGCGATGGACTTAATTTTTTCGAAATACATGAAAGCACTCGTAAGTTATGAAGGAATAAATCGTCAAGAACGATTCTTTTTTCCTCCTGATGCTTTTAGGGAATTGTTGTTGAATGCAGTAGTCCATAAAGATTATACGGAAACAGTTCCCATTCAAATCAAAATTTACGCAGACCATCTTTGGATGTGGAATCCGGGAAACATGCCGGAGGAAGTGAAAATAAAAGACCTCTTCAAAAAGCATGTGTCCAAGCCGCGTAACCCCAACATTGCCAATGTATTTTTCAAAAGCGGCTATGTAGAAAGCTGGGGACGCGGTTACTACAATATTGAACTTGCCTGCAAAGAAACCGACTCCAAATTACCAAAACCAAAAGCTACTTTTGGCGGATTCGTTGTTGAATGCCTCGCCAGCGACCAATATAAAGAGCTCGCCAAGAAATGGAATATAGACGGAACAAACCCAACTATAAACCCAACTATAAACCCAACTATAAATCAAACCCAAAAGACACTGATTCTTTTACTTCAAGAAAACAGCACATACACTTACGATGATCTAGCAAATAAAATCAACATAAACAGATGGTCCGTTTATGACAATCTCAACAAACTTCAAAAACTCGGTCTAATCCGCAGAATTGGAGCTCGCAAAAACGGTTATTGGAAAATTTTGGAGAAATAAAAAGCAATCCGCCTATAACCCCATCTTTAAAACAAACATGAAGTGCATTTTTTGCACATCAAGTTTTTTCAACACAAATATTGCACCTTTGAACTCAAAAAAGGAATTTGCATATTTTGCAAATTCCTAAAAAAATTTTTCACATAACTATGACTTTCAAAATAAGAAACATCCCTATTCTCACAGGCTTTGCAGCAGGATCATTTATTCAAAATGCAGAAGAACACGAGAAACATCCTCGTCATCAAAAGCTCAAGATATCATTTGCCCAAATTGACGAAATGGAAGTTCGCAAGCGTTCTTATTTAAAAGAGCATAACGGGAAAAATCCGTTTAGTTTTTGAACCTATGAAAAAATTGCACAGGTTCAAAGCGTCACAGCACATATTCCCATCGGTAACCCTAGTCTTTTACACATTCTGAAAAGCCTTACAACTAGCCTTTACAGAATTAACATATTGCAAATCCCGTAAAATTTTCTAAACTTTTATTGGAGAAATTTTAACATCAGAAGGGTATTTTTATGGCTAAAACTACCAAGAATGCAAGTGACATTACCGTGCTCGGTACCGATGCGGAAGCCTTCCGCAAGGCATTTACCGACCACATCCACCACACGCTCGCCCGCAGCAAATACACGGTGACGGACCACGAAAAGTTCCTCGCTGTGGCTTACGCCGTGCGTGACCGTCTTGTTGACCGTTGGATCAAGACGCAGAACACCTATTACGAAAAAGATGTCAAGCGCGTCTATTACTTGTCTTTGGAATTCTTGATTGGCCGTACGCTCGGCAACTCCGTGCTGAACCTCGACGTCGAAAGCGCCGTCACAGAAGCTCTTGACGAAATCGGCATGACGCTCGAAGAGCTCCGCGAACAGGAAGTCGATGCAGGCCTTGGCAACGGTGGCCTCGGCCGCTTGGCAGCTTGCTTCCTCGACTCCATGGCCACGCTCGAACTCCCGGCAACGGGTATGGGTATCCGTTACGAATACGGTATGTTCAGCCAGAAGATTGTGAACGGCGAACAGGAAGAACAGCCGGACAACTGGCTACGCCTCCCGAACCCGTGGGAAATCGCCCGCCCGGCAAACGCCATCAAGGTCCCGTTCGGCGGCTACGTGGTAAGCTGGATGGACGAAAACGGCCGTCTCCGCAACCGCTGGGAAACGAAGGACTACGTGCTCGCCCTCCCCTACGATACGCCGATTCCGGGTTACAAGAACAATACGGTGAACAACCTCCGCCTCTGGAGCGCGAAGTCCGCTGACGACTTCGGCCTCAGCTATTTCAACAACGGTGACTACATTGCCGCCGTGCAGGACATGGAACTTTCCGAAACGATTTCGAAGGTTCTGTACCCGAACGACTCCTCCATGAACGGTAAGGAACTGCGCCTCAAACAGCAATACTTCCTCTGCTCCGCTTCTTTGCAGGATATCATCAAGCGCTTCAAGAAGCTCCACAACAACGACTGGAAGCTTTTCCCGGAAAAGGTCGCTATCCAGCTGAACGACACGCACCCGGCTATCTCCATCGCCGAAATGATGCGCATCCTCCTTGACATCGAAAATCTCGAATGGGACGAAGCTTGGGACATCGTGACGCACACGTTCGCCTACACGAACCACACGCTCATGCCGGAAGCTCTTGAAAAGTGGCCGGTCAGCTTGTTCGAAAAGCTTTTGCCGCGTCACCTCCAGATTATTTACGAAATCAACGCACGTTTCCTCCGCATGGTCTCTATGAAGTGGCCGGGCGACAACAACCGTCTCGCCCGCATGAGCCTTATCGAAGAAGGCGGCTGCAAGATGGTCCGCATGGCTTATCTCTCCATCGTGGGTTCGTTCGCCGTGAACGGCGTGGCAGCGCTCCACTCCGACCTCCTCAAGACGACGCTCTTCAAGGACTTCTACGAACTGTGGCCTGAAAAGTTCAACAACAAGACGAACGGCGTGACGCCGCGTCGCTGGGTCCGCAAGGCTAACCCGGCCATGTCCGAGCTCATCTCTTCCAAGATTGGCGAATCCTGGGTCAAGGATTTGGACGACCTGAAGAAGCTCGAAAAGTTCGCCAAGGATGCCGCATTCCAGAAGGAATTCATGGCGGTCAAGAAGCAGAACAAGGAACGCCTCGCCAAGTACCTCAAGGCAACGCAGGGCGTGGATGTTGACGTGAACACGTTCTTCGACGTGCAGGTCAAGCGCATTCACGAATACAAGCGCCAGCTCTTGAACATTCTCCACGCCATCCACCTATACATCCAGGTCAAGGACGGCAAGGAAATCATGCCGCGCACCATCATGATTGGTGGTAAGTCCGCTCCGGGTTACTGGATGGCTAAGCAGATTATCCGTCTTGCAAACGCAGTCGCATCCATCATCGACGCTGACCCGGATTGCAAGGGCAAACTCAAGATGGTGTTCCTCGAGAACTACCGTGTGTCTTTCGCCGAAAAGATTATCCCGGCTGCAGACCTTTCCGAACAAATTTCTACCGCCGGTACCGAAGCTTCGGGCACGGGCAACATGAAGTTTGCTTTGAACGGCGCTCTCACGATCGGCACGCTCGACGGCGCCAACGTCGAAATGAAGGAAGAAGTCGGTGACGACAACATCTTCATCTTTGGCCTCACCGTTGAAGAAGTGACGGACCTCTTGGCCAAGGGTTATCGTCCGCGCGACTTCTACGAGAAGGACGACGATCTGCGCCGCGTGATCGACTTGATCAATTCCGGATTCTTCAGCCCCGACCATCCGGAAACGTTCAAGCACATTGCCGAAAAGCTGCTTTCCAATGACCCGTACATGCTCTGCGCCGACTTCCGCAGCTATGTGGATATGCAGAAGAAGGTTGCCGAAGCTTACCAGGACAAGAAGCACTGGGCAGAAATGGCAATCCTCAACGTCGCCCGCATGGGCAAGTTCAGTTCTGACCGTACCATCAAGCAGTACGCCGAAGAAATCTGGCATGCCAAGCCGTGCAGCATTAAGTTGTAACCAAATACTTACAACCTAAAAATTTCCGCGATGAAAGTCGCGGATTTTTTTTGTTCTAAAAAATTTTATTCTAAAAAAAAGTATATATTTTATAACAAAAAAGTAGGAGAAACTATGGTACCCACCGAAATCAAAAAAACAGAAGACGAATTTATATCAAAACTGACCGCAAACGGAGTCAAGTATTCACTAAAAGAAACACTTGATATCGGAAACAACATAAAAATCTATTCCATCCGTCCGGACTACGACACTTACTATTACCAAACCAAGACAACGAAGAAGAGTATTTGTCTGCACTTTACGGTCGGCCACATCAAATCCGACATCAGTTCACTTTCGGCAAAGGGCAACCACGTTTCCGTTTCTTACGTAGTCGATCGTTCCGGCAGAATCTACGAGCTCTTCCCCGACACATACTGGAGCTACCACCTTGGCGGCAATGCCGTTGGCAAAAACGAGGTCATGTCGAAGCAATCCATCGGCATCGAAATCAGCAACTACGGTCCGTTGACGCTATCTGGCGAAAATCTGATGGACGCATACAACAAAGTCTATTGCAAGCTGTCCGAAACTGAATACTATTACAAGCATCCCTACAAGGGACACGACTACTACGCCTCGATGACGGACATCCAGACCGAAGCAGTTGCCGCGCTCGTCAAGTACCTCGGCAGAAAGCACAACATCCCGATGAACTTCA
>JAEEGK010026571.1_pt1 | contig 11769 bp, 7 predicted proteins | sample 8958771 | NCBI WGS metagenome assembly JAEEGK01 (sample SAMN16246547, study PRJNA631951) | gut metagenome | biome: gut microbiome; feature: rumen; material: SC-attached | host: Bos | place: Iran: Karaj | collected 2018-10 | reverse complement strand
ATCCCCAATCCCCAATCCCCAATCCCCAATTCAAAAATGACTCAAATTTTAAACAATATTAATTTATAATTATTGTTTTTATTATTTTTATTAATAAAACTCAAAAATTGACAAATTAATGACAATTCAGTAATTATTTTAATTAAAATTTTTCTTTAAACAATTATTCTTATTAATTTTCTTTAAATTTAAAATATTAATATCATCAATTAAGCAATCATTCCATATTTTAAATTTAATTTTGCCATTTCAATATGATTATTTTGAATTAATTTAAATCTTTTCCCATTTAACAAAAATAATGTAAGTAAATCAGAATTGAAATTATTACTTCCATCTTTACTACAAAAGTAATACTTATTCCTATATTATATTATCATATAATTTTTAACAAAAAAAATTATTTATGTTTTTAATGTTTTTAAATATTTTAACTTAATATAAATAATTAATTCTGATTTTTAACATTTACAATTGCTTTTTTTATTATCATTATCACCTTCATCAACACTAATATCATTAGCTTCGGTTAATCTTTCATTTTGTTCATTATTATATTTAGTTTTATTTTTACTAAAATAATCAATTAATTTATATGTAAAAAATTCAAAAACTTTATCAACATTTATATTATCTTTAGCTGAAGTTTCCATAAAAACAAATTTCTTTTGTGTCGCAAATTGTTTTCCTTCATCTTCGCTGACTTTCCTTTCATCATTTAAATCACTTTTATTTCCAATTAAAAAATTAATAATAGAATTTTGATTATTTGAAAAAGCTAATTCAATCCAATTATTTAAATTTTCAAATGATTCTCTATTACTAATATCATAAACAAAAATAAAACCATGACTATTCCTAAAATAATTTATAGCAATTGATTTAAATCTTTCTTGACCTGCTGTGTCCCAAATATGAACTTTAGATATTACATCATTTAATTTAAGTGTTACTACTTTAAAATCAACTCCAATTGTACTATTATATTTTTCAATTATCTTTCCTTCTGAATATCTTGTTAATAATGATGTTTTTCCTACTGAAGAATCTCCTAATAAACATATTCTAAATATATATGTATGAGATGTTTGAAATTCATTTAATCTTTGAAGTTTTGGATATACGATTTCTTCTTCTTTTTCATTATTCATTATTTAAAAAATTTTTTATTTTTTTTATTTTTTGATTTTATATTTTTTGTTTTAGATGATATTTATTTTTTGTTTATTTACTTTTTTTATTGATTTTATATTATATTTATGTATACTAGTTTCTTAGTTTTAATTATTTGAATTTCTTTTTATTATTTTAATTCATTTAATTGTCTTTATTAAAAGAATTTAATAAGTATTAAAAATTATAAAGAGAAAGAATATACGTCTTAAAATAAATAAAATAAAAAATATTTAAAGATAGTAATGACAGAATAAATTTATTTATTAATAAAAAAATAAAATCATGTTAAAATATATATAATACAATGATTCTAAAATAAACAATATTTAATTACTATTTTTATTTCTTTGTTGTAAATTACTTTTAATTTTTTTAAATTCTCCTCTATTTTGTGAAATTAAATTTTTAATTTTTCTTTTACCATCTTTAGTAAGAATAATTTCATCATAATTGACTTTATGATTAAAGCACAAAATCTTTTTTGATTCATATAATATTTTTCTAATTTCAATTCTTTTATTTCGAGTTTCTTTCTTTTTTTTATATTTTAAAGAAGAATCTCTATGTACACCACTCATATGTCCTCCTAAGCCTTGCGGATTATCAAAAGTTGAAGAACATATTTCACATTGAAATAATCCTTTTTCATTCTTTTTAGAGTCTTTTTTAATTTTTTCTTGTATTTTTAGTTTTTCTTCTTTTTTATTTAAAAATGTTTTAGGGTCCTTAATTATATTTTGTTCTTTACATACAAATTCAAAACATTGTTCTGAACAATTATTTAAATTTTGAATTTCTTTTTCTTTTCTATTTTGACTCATATTTTGATTCATCATTATTTTATTATATATATTCATTGGCTCTTCTCCAAAGGATAAATTTCTTTTTTTTTCAAATTTATATTGTTCAACTTCGAATAAGAAAGAATTATTTTTTATATTTGATTCATGTATTTTAGAAAAAATTCCTAAGTCTGAATTTTTTAAAGTTTGATCTTTAAAATCACTTCCGTAAAATGATTTAATTTCTGAAGTTCTATGAGGTAAAAAATCAAAAAGTTGACTGAAATTTTCATAACTTAAAACATTTTTTAAATCAAGTCTTTTAATTTGATGTTCATAATTCAATAAATTTTCTTTATTAAGTGAAATTTTTTCTTGGTTTGATGATATTAATATATTATTATCTGAAAAAGAAGTTTTTGATGATGATTCATTTTCTTCATTTTCCTTATTTTGATCTGTAAATTTATTTAATATATAATCAAGTTCTTTGTATAATGTTGAAATTTTTACTATTTTATTTCTTTTATTTTCAAATATTGATTCGTTTGAAATTGTATTTTCATCATTGTTTTCATTTTGAATTGAACGTAAGGAGATATTATAAGTATTATTCATCAAATTTATATTTTTTAAATCAGAATTCGGATAAATAGGATGTTATAATTATTTTTTATTTATCAAATTTTACTTTTTTTTTAATGTTTGATTATTAAATTTTCAGTTTTTCAATAGAAAAAAAGGAAAATTTTAGTTATTTTGATTTCAGTTATTCTGAATGAAATTAAATACTTTTAATATTAAAATTTTTTTGGAAAATATATTTTTTCTGAATACTTTTTAAAAACATCTTTACACTATATTTAAAGAGTTTTTTATTTTTAGTTTTTTGGTTTTTAAAAGTTTTAATAGGTAAATTATAAAGTATTTTAAATGTTAATTTTGAAAGGTCATTAATTTATTTCCTAATATAATAAATTGAAATAATCTACTTATTAATTTAAAATTAATTTTAATCTTTTATGATTTAATTACTTAATTATAAATTTATCAAGATTTAATTTTTATATTATTTATATACTTTAAAAGAATCAGTAAAAATTTAAATAAGAAGAATAATGATATTTATAATAAATGATGAAATTAAGAACAAAATAAAAAAATTCCTACTTAATATATTAATTTTGATTTATTGTTTTAATATCAATATTATCTTTAATATATTCTAGAACTCTTCTCTTTTTATAAAACAATTTTAAAAACAAAAAAGATATTATCATATAATTATTTCTAATCATTATTAATATCTTTAAGAATTCGAAATATTAATTTGTTAATTATATTTTTTAAATAATTAATAATAATATAAAAAAATATGAATAACATAAATAATTCTGATAATATATCATATACAACTAAAGCAAAAAATTTTATTGATTCAATTCCATTTTGCATTAAAATTCTATTAGGAAGCAATTTAATATTATTTTGCTTTTGTCGTTTTTTTATACCTTTTTCTTTTGCTTTAGCAAATATTCCTTATTACACAATTTTAAGGTTTCAAATATGGAGATTAGTAACATCAAATTTTATATCAACAAGTTTTTTAAATTTAATATTTGTTTTTTTTTTTTGGTTACCTCAATCAATGAATTTAGAAAGAAGTATAGGAACAGTAAGATATATGATAAATTTTTTTATAAACAGTTTTTTTATTCAATTACTTTATGATTTATTTCTATTAATCTTTTATATATTTAAATCATCTATTTTATTGAAAAAAATCTATTATGATAAAAATAATAATATGGAATATATCGAAAGTGATGGGCTTTGGCCTTATATTATGATGGAAATGACAATTTTATGTTTAGCAAATTCTGAAAATGAAATGAATATTTTATGTTTCTCTTATCCTATAAAATCTAAATATTATCCTGCAATTCTTTTTCTTATTCTTACTGTTTGTAATTTTACTATTAAATTTGATTTAGTAGCAGGAATTGTATATGCCTTTATATATGTTTATTATTTAAGAAATTATTTAGATTTTGATGAACAAACAATAGAAAAAATAGAAGGAAGTTTTTTATTTAATTATACTAAAAATTATCCTTCTTTTGTAAAAAAATCTAATGTTGATGCTAGTTTACTTCTTGGGAATGATATGAATAATATTAATAATTATAATGAAATCAATTATAATGGTATCAAGGAATTAAATACTAATACAAAAGTTTAGTTTTTAAATGATTTTTTTTATTAAAAACTAATTAAATAATTTTATGAAAAATTTAAAAATATTATTTTTTTAAATTCACTTATAAATCAACTTAAAAAATTTATTTCAGTATTAAACAAAAAATCAAAATGAAACAGAATAAAATAAATAAGCCTTATTTAAATCCAATGAAAAAATTCAATCTTGAAAATAAATGTAAAGATGAAACAGAAATTCAACAATTAAGAAATGAAAAATCTCATATTAAAGAACATGACTATCAAATAAAAGTTAGTAGAATTAACAAAGGAAAATTAACTAAAAGCAAAAACGAATCAAAGGATAAAACAACAAAGACTAAATGTACTTCAAAAGAAAAAACAAAAAATAAAAATCTATCAAAAGAAAAATTAAGTAGAAAAAGAAAAGTTTTTTCAAAAGAAAAATTAAGTGAAAAAAATAATATTTCAAAACAAAAAGATGAAAATGCAAAATTTGATGAAGAAAGAATAAAGAAAGAATTAAAAGAAATAGAAAAAGAAAAACAAGATAAAATAAAAAAGTTAAATTCATTTTACAATAATAATCAAAATAAAATAATAATAAATAAATTAGGTGTAGATATTTTTACTTATAATAAAATATTAGAAGTAAATTTAATTCCTTCAAATTTTCTTTTTCGTCATAAATTGGTTCCAGAAATAAGAACTAAAATGGTAAATTGGATGTGCGAAATATTTTATGCATATAATTCAGATTTTCAAACTTATTTTATTGCTGTTGATATAATGGATAAATATATAAATTCAACTAGAAAAATAATATATAATGAAGATATTCATTTAATAGGTATTACTTGCATTTTTATTGCTTCAAAATATGAAGATTATATTCCTTTTTCAATGAAAAATATTATTAGTGAAATAGCAAAGAATAAATATAAGGAAAATGATATAATAAATAAAGAAAAAGAAATATTAAAAGAAATTAATTTTGATATTGTTTCTGTTTCAACTTATGACTTTGTAAATATTTTCATTTATGATTTAAAAATGAATAATATAAAAGTTGTTCAGTCTTTAGATTTATTTAAGCATCTTCATTATATGAGAAAAACTTGTTTATTTCTAAGTCAAATGTTGTTATTAGATGAATTATTTTCTAGTTATGAATCTTCTTTAAAAGCTTTATGTTGTTTAATTTGTTCTTATGATGTTTTATTATCCACTGATATAGAAATAAATGATAAAACTAAAAAGTTTTTAAAAGATTGGATTTTATTTAATATTAATGAAAGTAATTTTTCTCAAGATGAAATTAATTGTTTATATGAAAGATTAAGTTATTTATATAATAATATTAGAGAATTAACTGAAAGAACAAGTGGAGATTATTTTAATATTGTTAAAATTTTTTTAAATGAAGATTTTGTAAAAAAAAAATTATATTAAATTTTTGAATATTTTAACTTTTATTAATATATAATTTATATAAAATATGATAAATTTATTAAATAATTTATTTAAATTTATTATTATTTTTAAAAAACTTTATAACAATCTATATTGATTAAATTACAATAATCACTTTTTATCAAACAAAAAATAAAAAAAAACATTATCATTATTCTTTCAAAAAAATAATTTGATGTTAGAAATCATCAAACCATTTTGCATCCACAGAACTGTGAATATCTTGATGATCTTTATTACTAATTTTTAAAGTTTGCATTTGAATAGTTTCAAATTTTTCATTTTCCATAAATGAAATAAAAGGAGAATTAACAATCATTAAGTTATCTACACTATCTATATGATTTCTATGAGGTATATAAAAAGGTTTTATTTTCATTTTTTTTAAATCATCCCAAGGAAAGTCTTTAAATAAATTTTCTTCTTGGACTTTTTCTAAAGAATTAATTCTTAAATTAGCCTTTTTACATAATAATCCATCAATTATATTTTTAATGTCAGTAGGAGCATCATGTGGATAATCAGGATCTTTTTCAATAATTTCTTTATATATATCAAATAATTCAATTGCTTTATTTCCAAAAGGTAAAGTTCCGAAATATATATAAAACATACAAACTCCAATTGACCAGTAATCACAAGGAAAAGAATAACCTTTTCCTAATAAAATTTCAGGAGCTATAAAATTAGGTGTTCCTATTACTGTTTCACTATAATTTTTTAATTTTCTTGAAGTTCCAAAATCTATTAATTTTAAATATCCTTTTGAATCTAACATTATATTACTTGGTTTTATATCTCTATGTATTATTTTTCTTTTATTTAAATATGATATTATTTCAAATAAATTTGCTCCATAAAATTTTGTCTCGGTTAAATTTTCTTTCAATTTTCTTTTATCTAAATATTCACCAAAGTTTTTTCCAGGAATATATTCTTCAAGTAAAAAACACCAATTATTTACTTTTAAAGTTTTAACTAATTTAACAACGAAAGGATGATCTAAAGTTACCATTGTTTTTTTTTCATTAACTAAATTCTTAACTCCAGTTTTTTGTTTTTCTGCTGCTAATCTGGAAACTGCTTTAGCAGCATAAAAACATATTTTATTATGTACTAAACATACATTACCAAATCTTCCTCTTCCTAAATAAGAAATATAATATAAATCACTTAAAGAAATATCATTATCTTCTAAAAGCATTTTTGATTTTAAATAATCATTAGCGTTTTGTTCTTTTAATAATTCAAAAAAATCATCTGAATTTATTAAATAACATATTGTATTTTCACAAGCTATAAAATTATTCATATTTGTTGTTTCATTTAATATTGATAATTCACCAAAACAATTTCCTTCATCATATACTCTTATTGTCTTTTGAGTTTGAGGATCTTTCATTTTAACTCTTCCTTTAGTAATTAAATAAAAATATTGATTTTTATTTCCATTTTGAATTATAATATCTTTTTTTTTAAAACTTACTTTTTTTACTTTTTTTGATAAAGAGAAAATATCTTTATCAGGTAAATCTTTTAAAATATGAACTTTTGTTAAATTATTATATGTTTCAAAAAGAGTTTTATTATGAGGAAAATTTTTACACATTTTTTTCAAGCTTCTCCATGAACATTCAAACACTATTGTTGGAGTACTTTTTCCAAAAATATCATTATCTAAACTATAGAAAAAATATATTATATTAAAAAATTATTTTACTCTTCTGTTATATTTATAAAATGTTCTCCAATGATTTGACCACCTGTTAATATGATTTTATTATTTTTTATTAATTCTCCATATAATAAAAGAAGTAATTTTTTATTCTCATATGTTGATTTTGAAATAATTAATTCATTTTTTTTATATTCATTTATATTAAAAGCATCAAATAATAATTGATAATTATCATTTGCTGTTGAAGGATTTATTAAAGAATTTATTAAACCTATTTTATTTATTTTATCTAAAAATAATTCAAATAAAATTTTATATTTATAATCTATTCCCATTGATTCAATAAATGATTTTTCTGGGATTAATAAAATAATTGTTTTATTACTTTTATTTATAATTTCAATTAATTCCTTATCATAAGGTTTAAAAAATGTAAATATTATACCTGCAAATGTACCTTTTTCATAATTAATAGTATAATCACTTTCATTATACTTTTCTTCAATTTCTCCTTCAATAACATAAAAAATATCTTTGTTGCTTTTAAAAAAAGGATTTTTATTCTCTTCTTTTTTATTTACATGTAATAATATATTTTCTTCATTTATTTCAAAAGCCCTTGATAAAGCAAATAAATTTTTTTTTTCATTTTCATCTATTTTTTTAAATAAATAAAAATGTGATAAAGAATCTATTTTCTTTTCAACAATTTCTTTTGAATTTAAATGATTATAATTATATAAATTATTTTTATTCATATTTAATAATTCATTGAAAATATCATAATTTAAAGAATATAATTCAGTTTTTCCTTTTGTATAAGCACTATAAGTTCTTTTATATTCATTATTTATTAAAGCTAATTCACCAAAAGACTCTCCTTGAGTTAAAGATATTTTTTTATCATTAATATCATTTTTTAAGATTACTTCTCCTGATTTAATTATAAAAAAAATTAAACCTTTTTCTCCTTTTTTAAAAATACAAGTATTATTTTCAATTTCTAAAATATTTATTATCCCAATTAATTGTTTATGAAATTCATTATTAAAATCCATAAACATAAAATGATTTTTAAAAAAATTAAAAAGCATTTTTTCTTCTTTTCTTGTGATTTCACTTGTTGAATAAGAGATTGAACTTTTATTATTATCATCTTGATTTTTTGAATTATTTGAATTTTTAATAATTTGAATTTCTTGTTCATCACATGTTTCTTTATTATTTTTTTCAGTTAATTTTCTTAACAATAAATTTCTTTTTGTTTGATTTGTTCTATTTGAATTAACATGAACTAAATTTTCATTTTTTTCATTATTTGTTCTAGATTTATTTAGATGATTAAATTTTTTATATTCTGTCCCAATTTTAATTAAAAGAGGAGTTAAGGAATTTACACTTTCTAAATTAGTAAATTTTATTAATCTTTTTGTATTCATTATTGCCTCAATTTTATTGTCTTTTTTGTTTTCTTCAACTTTTTTATTGATAATATTATTTATATTTGCTTTTGTTGTCTCATTTGGATTTACTACGAAATCACTTGATGTTATAATATTTTTTTGATTACAAGAACAAATGTTAGGACAATTTGGAAAACCTGCTTGGTTACCCATTCAATAATTATTATTTATTTTTTATATATAATTCAATATAATTTTATATTTATGGTCTATTGAAAAGAAAATCTATAATTATATTTTTATGAATAGAAAAAATAAAAAAATACTTAAGTGTATTTTTAAATCATTTTTAAATATAGAAAGAATTATATTTTATTTTTATCATATTTAAAAATGATCTCTTTAGATAGGAAAAAATTTTTAAGAATAATATTTCTTTTGTCTTCAAATTTTTATTTTTTTATAATAAATGATTTTTAATAGTTAAATTATTTTTTTTATTTATATTCATTTTTTTTAAATTATAGTCTAATATATTATTCAACTTATATAACTTATAATCAATAACTGATTTCTTTGTGATTAAAAAAGATTTACATTTTCATGGATAATTTAATAAATAATATTTATTTTTATTTAAATTCAAAATAAAAATTAATCAGATAGGAAATGATTTTTTATGATTTAATAAAAACAATCATCAAATATTAAATTATATTTTTAAAGAGAATAAAATTTAAAATAATATTTTTTTTCAATTTATTTAAATCTTTAAAAGTATTAAAGATTTCTTTTATCCTCAAATTTCCTTCTATATATTTTGATTTTCTCTTTCATTTAATGATTAAATAATTATTTATTTTATTAGAATATTTATTTTTTTTAAGATTATAATAGTATATTTTTGGTTTATATTATTAAAATTAAAATATATATTACTATTTTATTTATTTATTGGTTTTATTACTAACAAATGAAAGTAACAATGATTAATGCATCAAACCAATTTGCCAATATTTCTCAAATGCAACCATTTCCAAACAGAAGAAATAAAAAATATAAAACTTCCATGAATAAAAGTAACAAAAATGGGAAAACTACTTTATTAAAATCTAAAAACTTTTTAAATATTAATAATGAAGAAAATTCATATGAAAAAATATTAGAAAGAATAATGGATTATAATAAAGACAATAATAATATGTATATAAAAGCAAAAAAAAAGGGAAGTCAAAATCTTAATATTAAAGATTTAAATATGATTCAACCTGTACAAAGAAATAATAATATTAAATTAACAACCAAAAATATTATTAAGATTAATCCATATAATAATAGAAATAGGAAAAAAAAAGAAAGTTTAACAAATATTAATAAAACAACTAAAATAAATTTTGATAAAATTAATATTGATATTGATCAGAACAATAATTACAATTTAAGTGAAATTAATACTAATAAAGAAAGTTTAGAAAATGACAAAAATATGGATGAAAAAAATATTCTATCTATTAAAGAAAAAGTTAAAATAAAAAATCAACCTGAAATGAATAAAAGTATTAAAAATGAAACTGTAAATAATAATATAAAAATAATATCTAATAGTAATAGTAATAATAACAAAGAAATAAAAGAAAAAACAAATAATAAAATTTTAAATTTAGAAAATAAAGGTGAAGAAAAAGGAAATAATAATAGTGAATCAAATGAATCTAATAAATCTTCAATTGAAAATACTAATAATAAAAATTTAAATCAAAATAATGATAAAGATGATAATTTAAATAATAACACAAATAACAATAGTAAAAGTAATAGTAAAAGCAATAATAATAATAGTAATGATAATAATATTAAAGAAGAAAGTAAAAATGTTTATTCAACACCAAAAAAAAATTATTTAAATTCAAGTAATCAAATTGAAGAAGAAAATGAAAATAAAAGTTCAACTAGTAAAATACATTTTCGTTCACTTTCAAACACAGAAAATAAAAATATTAGTTCTGTAAATAAAGAAAATAATTTAAATTTTCATCAATTTAATTTTTCAATTTATTCTATGAAAAAAGCTAAATTTTGTTGTTTTTAAAATGCCAAATAAAATATAATTTTTTTTAATTAATATATAAATTAGAATTATTTTATAAGTTTATAAAACAATTTAAAATTTAAAAAAAAAATTTAAAAATAATGAGTAAAAGAAATTCATCTTTAAAAGCTTTAATTAATCAATATAAAGAATTTCAAAACGAAGAAAAAAAAATTTTTGAAGATAATTTATTTCCTCCAGATAATTCAAGTATATTTAGTACAAATCCATTATATAAAAATAGAAATCCAAAAACTCCTCAATCATTTTTCCCTATAGAAGAAACATTTTTAATTTCTCAATTTTCATGTTTACCAAAAGACAAAAAATTTTCATGGTCAAAATTATCAAATTTAAATTTAGAATATAATATTATTAAAAATAATGGATTATTAAGTTTATCAGAAGATATTATTCCAGGAGAAATTGGAAATTGTTATTTTACTTCAGCAATTAAATTTTTAAGTGAAGTTCCATCAAGAATATCAAATATTATTAAACAAAAAGAAAAAAATGAAAATCAATTTTTTGAAGGAAATGTTTATATTCATGGAATAGAAACAAAAATAATAATAGATGATTATTTTCCTTATGATATTGAAAATAATAAATTTAATTTTTGTCAAATTAATGAAAGAACAAAAAATATTTGGCCAATGATTTTAGAAAAAATATGGGCAAAAATTAATTCTTCTTATGAAGATACTATTAGTGGTTGTATAAGTGATGCTTTTGAATTTTTAACTCCTTGTCCAATAAAGAAATATTATCATGATATCCAATATGATAATTTATTTACTAAAATTTCAAAAGCAATTGATGAAAAATATATAATTTGTTGTGATATTACAAGTTCAAATGATAATATTTTATTAAGAAAATTAGGTGTAATAAGTAATCATGCTTATAAAATATTAGCTCATGGGACAATAAGAAATTCAAAAGGTA